>Ga0067045_1002532_pt1 | contig 124332 bp, 115 predicted proteins | sample TerdegcTABiofilm_FD_59184 | JGI IMG/M metagenome (GOLD analysis project Ga0067045, IMG submission 59184) | Combined Assembly of (Gp0054472, Gp0054536) Wastewater bioreactor microbial communities from Singapore -Terephthalate degrading...
GATATCTGGCTCCCCGGCACGGACTTGAACCGCGAACCTAGTGGTTAACAGCCACCCGCTCTGCCGATTGAGCTACCGGGGAACAATCATCGCCGCAGCGAGACGCATCGTTTAATCAATCCCCAGGCGATGGTCAAGCGCTTTTTCCCGGCAATATGTTTCCCTTGCAGCTCTAAGGTCCGGCCCGGAGGACGAAATCCTTGACGCCGCAACGTAATTGGCATAGGTGAAACCACAACTCCGGGCAGTCTTGTTTTTTTCTAGACTTTCGCAAGGGATGGGGAGCATCAGCTTGTCCGACGCAGAACAGCAAAAGAAGATCAAACTGGCCACAAAGTCCCCCCACGTGGCCCGCTTCATGCCCATGCTCCAGGCCCTGGCGGCCAGGGATGAACTGAACGAGGTCCTCAAGACCCGGGTGGAGAAGGCCTGCGCCGTCCTGGACGAGAACGCGCCGCTCTATCCCAACGACTTCCGTAAGGAAAACACGGTAGCCGAGGTCCTGGCCCTCAACGACCGCGACGAGGCCGCCCTGGAATCCCTGGGCCGGACCTTCATCCTGGCCGGTCGCGTGGTTTCCCTGCGCTCCTTCGGCAAGGTCACCTTCTTCCACCTCCAGGACCCCACCGGCCGCGTGCAGGTCTATGCCGCCCGCGACGAGATGGGCGCCGAGGACTACCAGCGCTTCAAGAAGGTGGACATCGGCGACATCGTGGGCCTTACGGGCGACCTCTTCCGCACCAAGACCGGCGAGCTCACCGTGCGCGGCAAGGTCATCCGCCTGGTGACCAAGTCCATGCGCCCCCTGCCTGAGAAGTACCACGGCCTCAAGGACGTGGAGACCCGCTACCGCCAGCGCTACGTGGACCTCATCGTGACCCCGCGCACGGCCGAGATCTTCCGGCGGCGGACCATGATCGTGCGCGCCCTGCGCAACTACCTGGACTCCAAGGGCTTCATGGAGGTGGAAACCCCCATGATGCAGCCCATCCCCGGCGGCGCCACGGCCAAGCCCTTCGAGACCCACCACAACGCCCTGGACATGAAGCTCTACATGCGCATCGCGCCGGAGCTCTACCTCAAGCGGCTTCTGGTGGGCGGCTTCGAGCGGGTCTATGAGATCAACCGCAATTTTCGCAACGAAGGCATCTCCACCCAGCACAACCCCGAGTTCACCATGCTCGAGTTCTACTGGGCCTATGCCGACTACCGCGACCTCATGGACCTGACCGAGGACATGTTCGCCCACGTGGCCCGCGAGGCCACCGGCTCCCCGGTGGTGCCCTACCAGGGCCAGGACATCGACCTGACCCCGGGCCGGTGGCGGCGCGTGGCGTTCCACGAGTCCCTGGAGAAGATCGGCGGGGTCGCCCCGGAGGTCTTCCGGGACTACGACCAGTGCGCGGCCCTGGTGCGCAAGAGCGGGGAGAAGGTGGTCAAGGGCGAGAAGCTCGGCAAGCTCCAGGCCAAGCTCTTCGACCTCTTCGTGGAGCCCAAGCTCATCCAGCCCCACTTCATCTACCACTACCCCACGGACATTTCGCCCCTGTCCCGGCGCAACGAGGAAAACCCCGATCTCACCGACCGCTTCGAGATGTTCATCGCGGGCCGCGAAATGGCCAACGCCTTCTCCGAGCTGAACGACCCCGTGGACCAGCGCCTGCGCTTCGAGGAGCAGGTGCGCGAGAAGGCCGCCGGCGACGAGGAGGCCCACTTCATGGACGAGGACTACGTCCGCGCCCTGGAGTACGGCATGCCCCCGGCCGCGGGCGAGGGCGTGGGCATCGACCGTCTGGTCATGCTGCTCACGGACAGCCCCTCCATCCGCGAGGTCATCCTCTTCCCCCTCCTGCGCCCCGAGGTCGGCGGCTGATGCCGAACCATCGCTTCGAAGCCTTCGTCGCCCTGCGCTACCTCTTTGCCCTGCGCAAGCAGTCCTTCATTTCGGTGATCTCGATCTGCGCGGTCTGCGGCGTGGCCCTGGGCGTGGCCGCGCTCATCGTGGTCATCGGGGTCATGAACGGCTTCTCCAAGGACCTGCGGGACAAGATCCTGGGGGTCAACGCCCACATCATCATCAGCTCCCTGTCCGGCGGCATCCGCAACACCGAGGAGATCAGCGAGGCCGCGGCCCAGACCCCCGAGGTGGTGGGGGTGACTCCGTTCATCTATTCCGAGGTCATGCTGTCCAGCCCCGACGGGGTCAAGGGCGTGGTCCTGCGCGGCATCGAGCCGCGCACCGCGGACAAGGTCCTGAGCCTGAACAAGGACATGGTCCAGGGCCGCGTGCTGGACCTGGACGAGGAGGACCCCGACGGCCGGCCCGGCGTGATCATCGGCAGCGAGCTGGCCAAGCGCCTGGCCCTGTCCCCGGGCATGCAGGTGAGCCTGCTTTCGCCCTCGGGCCGTCAGACCGCCGCGGGCTTCCAGCCCAAGATCCGGAATTTCATCGTGCGCGGCACCTTCCGCACCGGCATGTACGAATACGACTCCACCCTGGGCTACGTCACCGTGGCCGCGGCCCGCGACCTCCTGGGCTTCAAGGGCGACTTCGTCTCGGGCCTGGAGGTGCGCATCAAGGACGTGGACCGCGCCGAGCAGGTGAGCCAGAGCCTGCGCAAGCGTCTCACCGGCTTCCCGGTCTATGTGCGCAACTGGCAGGAGATGAACGCCAACCTCTTCGCCGCCCTCAAGCTGGAGAAGACGGCCATGTTCATCATCCTGGCCATGATCGTGCTGGTGGGCTCGTTCAGCATCGTGAACACCCTGGTCATGCTCGTCATGCAGAAGACCAAGGACATCGCCATCCTCATGTCCCTGGGCGCGGAGCCCGCGAGCATCAGCCGCATCTTCATGTACCAGGGCACCTTCATCGGGATCATCGGCACGGCCCTGGGCTACCTCCTGGGCGTGCCCACCGGGCTTCTGCTCAAGAAGTACCAGTTCATCAAGCTGCCCAGCGACGTCTATCCCGTGGACTACCTCCCGGTGCGCCTGGACGCCCTGGACCTGACCCTCATCGGCGTGGCGGCGCTGGCCCTCTGCTTCCTGTCCACCCTGTACCCGGCTCGTCGCGCCGCGGCCCTCAATCCGAGCGACGCCTTGCGTTATGAGTAGCGAGCCGCTATACCTTCTGTCCGGGGTGGGCAAGGAATACGACGGCCCCACCGAACGCCTGCAGGTTTTGCGCAAGATCGATCTGCGCATCGAAGCCGGGGAATCCGTGGCCGTGCTCGGAGCCTCGGGCTCGGGCAAGACCACGCTCTTGCACATCATGGGCACCCTGGACGCGCCGAGCAGCGGCGAGGTCCGTTTCGCCGGGCGGCCGCTGGCCGGGCTTTCGGTGCAGGCCCGCGCGCAGTTGCGCAACCGCGAGATCGGCTTCGTGTTCCAGTTCCACCACCTGCTGGCCGAGTTCTCCACCCTGGAGAACGTGGCCATGCCCGGCGTCATCGGGGGCATGGACCGCGCCGAGGCCATTGCCCGGGCCCGCGAGACCCTGGAGCTGGTGGGCCTGGGACACCGCCTGGAGCATCGCGTGACCACGCTTTCGGGCGGCGAGCGGCAGCGGGCGGCCATTGCCCGGGCCGTGCTCCTGAGGCCCAAGGTGGTCCTGGCCGACGAGCCCACGGGCAACCTGGACGAGAAGACCGGCCGCGCCGTGGGCGACCTGCTCGTCTCGCTCAACAGGAATTTGGGAATGACTTTTGTCGTGGTTACGCATAATGTCGAGTTGGCCAGCGTCCTGGGACGCCGCCTGGAGCTACGTTCAGGAGAACTCTATGCCCACTAGGAAAGCGCTCCGCAGCCTGCTTCCCCTTCTCCTCCTCGCCGCTCTCGTCTTCGCTCCCCAGACTCTGCGCGCGGCGCCTGAGGCGGCGGCCGTCAAGATCGCGGTCCTGCCCTTCCAGGTCAACGCAGGCGACGACTTGGCCTACCTCAAGCAGAGCCTGTCCGACCTGCTCACCGACCGCTTCAAGGCCGCCGGTTTCGCCACGGCCGACCCGGCCGAGGCGCGCAACGCCGCCCACGGCCAGCCTCTGCAGGACGCCGCCGGAGCCCGAGAGGCGGCCCGTGCCGTGGGCGCCACCCATGTGGTTTACGGCAGCTTCTCCCAGGTGGGCGAAATCCTTTCCGTTGACGCCAGGATGGCCGACGTGTCGGCCCAGTCCCCGGTCCTGCCCATCACGGTCTCCAAGGAAGGCCTCATCAACCTCCTGCCCGCCCTGGACGGCGTGGTGCAGGCCGTGTCCCACACCGTGCTCTCCAGCGACGTCATCAGCGAGATCGACGTGGAGGGCACCAAGGTCCTGGACAAGGACGTGATCCTCATGCGCCTGTCCATGCGCAAGGGCGAGCCTTTCAGCCCCAAGGCCGTGAACCAGGACCTCAAGACCATCTACGACCTGGGCTATTTCGACGACGTGCGCATCAAGGTGGCCGACGTGCCCGGCGGCAAGCGGGTGGTCGTGGCGGTCAAGGAGCGTCCCCGCATCCAGGCCATCGGCGTCACCGGCGCGGACAAGTTCAGCGAGGAGGACATCACCGCTGCCATCTCCACCAAGAAGGGCGCGGTCCTCAACCCCAAGGTCCTCTCCGACGACATCAACGTGGTCCGCGAGATGTACCGCAAGGAAGGCTACTACAACGCCAAGGTCACGCACCAGATCGAGAACTCCGGCGAGGGCCAGGCCCGCCTCACCTTCGTCATTGACGAGGGCAAGAAGCTCTATATTGAGAAGATCCGCATCGAGGGCTGCAAGTCCCTGGACGCCGACGACATCAAGAGCGGCCTGAGCCTCAAGGAGCACGGCATGTTTTCTTGGTTCACCAAGAGCGGCGTGCTCAAGGAGGACATGCTCGAGCGCGACGCCGCCTACATCATGAACTATTACGGGGACCACGGCTTCAACGACGTGAAGGTCGGCAAGCCCGAGGTGAACATCATGGAGGACCGCATCGAGGTGGTCTTCCGCGTGGAAGAGGGCCCCCGCTACCGCACCGGCGAGATCCGCTTCGAGGGCGACCTCATCGCCGACCCGGCGACCCTGGCCGAGGTGACACGGATCGACGACCTCGGCGCGGCGCACGACTACTTCAGCCGCTCCGTGGTCCGCGAGGACATCAAGAACCTGGCCGCCTACTACAACAACTACGGCTACGCCTACGCCGAAGTGGACGTGCGCACCGACGTGCACCGGGACGACCTGGTGGTGGACCTCATCTTCGTGGTCTCCAAGCACCAGAAGGTCCACATCCGCCGCGTGATCCTGGAAGGCAACACCAAGACCCGGGACAACGTGATCCTGCGCGAGATGCGCCTGGCCGATGGCGACCAGTTCAGCGGCGAGAAGCTGCACCGTTCCACCGAGCGCCTGAACAAGCTCAACTACTTCAGCGATGTGGACATTGAGCCCGTGCCCACCGGCGACCCCGACGAGATGGACCTCAAAGTCAAGGTCGTGGACAAGCCCACGGGCAAGATCGGCGGCGGCGTGGGCTACTCCACCTACGACGGCGTGTTCTTCGGCGGCAACATCCAGGAGAGCAACCTGTTCGGCAAGGGCTACCAGACCGGCTTCCAGGGCTACATCGGCGCCAAGAAGACGAGCTACACCCTGAGCTTCCTTGACCCGCGGGTCAACGACTCGCTCTGGGCCATGGGCGCCGACCTGTACTCCACCAAGGGCGACTACGTGTACTACGACATGGACGCCACGGGCGGCGACCTTTCGGCCAGCTACCCCCTGGGTGAGTACACCAAGCTCTACACCAAGTACTCCCTGGAGTTCTACAGCATCACCGACGTGGACAGCGACGCCTCCAAGTACATCAAGAAGCAGTCCGGCGACCACATCGCCAGCATCATCACCTCGGTGGTGGAGCGCGACACCACGGACAAGCTCTACAACCCCACCCGGGGCACCGTGAGCATGATCAAGCTGGCCAACGGCGGCGGCATCACCGGCGGCACCGACGAGTTCGTCAAGACCGAGGCCGAGCACAGCTACTACCAGAAGCTGTTCGGCGATCTGGTCTTCCACGGTCTGGTGCACGTGGGCTACGTGGGCGAGAACTTCAACGACAAGGAAATCCCGGTCACCCAGCGCTACTTCCTGGGCGGCATCCAGGACGTGCGCGGCTATTCCTACCACAAGATCTCGCCCCAGGACAGCAGCGGCGACCAGATGGGCGGCAACAAGGCGGTTTACACCAACCTGGAGCTCATCCATCCTTTGAACAAGGAAATGGGCATCTACGGAGTCACCTTCTTCGATGCCGGCGGCGCGTGGAAGGAGGGGGACATGTTCTTCTCCACCCCCCAGCTGGAGCACGGGGACATGCCTCCCCTTGGCCTGTACAAGAGCGTGGGCGGCGGCTTGCGCTGGGTTTCGCCCTTCGGCCCCCTGCGTTTCGAGTACGGCTACGGCATCGACGATCTGTACGAGAGTTCGCACCACAAATTTGAATTCAGCATGGGCCAGCAGTTCTAGGGGGACGGGAGCTTCCCGGCCTTTGCCTTGGGGTCCGTTTCGGTGTAGAGCCGAACGGATTCGCACCGGGCAGGCCCCGTGTGCACGGCGCTTGCGCCACGATCCGAGTCATTCACAAGGAGAAATGCAATGAAAAAGTTTCTTGCGGCTGTTCTTTTTCTGACCTTCCTGTTCCAGATCCCGGCCTATGCCGCCGGTCCGGTCAAGATCGGCGTGGTCAACCGCGCCGAGGTGCTCAAGAAGTCCGAGCCTGGCGCCGCCGCCCTGGCCAAGCTCAAGGCCCAGTCCGAGACCATGCGCGCCGACCTGGAGCGCCAGAAGAAGGATCTGGACAAGATGCGCGAGGATCTCCAGAAGCAGGGCATGGTCCTGTCCATGGAGGCCAAGCAGGAAAAGGACATCCAGTTCAAGCGCAAGGTGCGCGACTTCCAGGACACCCAGAGCGCCTACGAGCAGAAGATGAAGGCCGCCGAAACCCAGGCCCTGGAGCCGGTCTGGAAGACGCTCACCGAGGTCATCGCGACCTACGCCAAGAAGAACGAGTACACACTGATCATGGAGAAGAACGAGCTGGTGATCCTCTATGCCGACCAGGCCACGGATCTGAACGCCGCCATCACCCAGGAGCTGAACGCCACCTGGAAGGCCAAGGGTGGCAAATAGGACCATGCCGATCCGTTTGTCGGAATTGGCCGGAAGCCTGGGGCTCGAACTGCGCGGGGCGGACAAGACCGTCCTGGGCGTGAACACCCTGGAGAAGGCCGGTCCGGACGAGATCGCTTTCCTGGCCGGTCCGAAATACGCCTCCCTGCTTGCAAGCACCCGCGCCGGGGCCGTGCTTCTCGACGAGAAGCACGCCCCGGCCGCGGCCTGCGCCCTGGTCAGCGCCAATGTGCGCCTGGACTGGGCGCGGGTGGTGGCGCTCTTCGCCGAGCCCCAGGGCAGCCTGCGCGGCGTGCATCCACTGGCCTTCATCCACAGCGAGGCCCAGGTCCACGACACGGCCACGGTCTATCCCTTCGCCTTCATCGGCCCGCGGGCCGTGGTGGGGCCGGGCTGCACGGTCTTTCCGGGCTGCTACGTGGGCGAGGACTGCGTGCTGGCCGAGAACTGCACGCTCTATCCCAATGTGGTGCTCATGGCCGGGACCCGGCTGGGCCGCAACGTGACCATCCATCCGGGCACATCCATCGGCGCGGACGGCTACGGCTATGTCCAGGGTCCGGCCGGACACGTGAAGGTGCCCCAGATCGGCCGGGTGGAGATCGCCGACGACGTGGAGATCGGAGCCAACACGGCCGTGGACCGCGCCGCCCTCGACGTGACCCGCATCGGCCCGGGCACCAAGATCGACAACCTGGTGCAGATCGGCCACAACGTGCAGATCGGCCCGCACTGCCTCCTGGTGAGCCAGGTGGGCATCGCCGGCAGCACCCAGGTGGGCGCGGGCGTGGTCATGGGCGGCCAGGCGGGGGTGGCCGACAATCTCAAGGTGGGCGACCGGGCCATCCTGGCGCCCAAGGCCGGGGTGGGCCGCGACGTGCCCGCCGGGGCCGCCATGGGCGGCGCGCCGTGCATGGACTACAGCGCCTATATGCGCGCCTCGCTGTCCCTGCCCAGACTGCCCGATCTGTTCCATCGGGTGCGCCGCCTGGAAAAGGTCATCGCCTCGCTCACCGGAGCGGCGGCGGAGGAGGGGCAGGATGCCTAGGAATCCCGACATCATCGACATCCGGCGCATCATGGGCATGCTGCCGCACCGCTATCCGTTCCTCCTGGTGGACCGGGTGTCCCAGGTGGACGTGGAGCAGCACAGCATCACGGCCTACAAGAACGTGACCATGAACGAGCCGTTCTTCCAAGGCCACTTCCCCGGCCTGCCGGTGATGCCCGGCGTGCTCATCCTGGAGGCCCTGGCGCAGGCTGGCGGGGTTTTCGTGCTGCTTTTCCCGGGCCTGGATCTGAACAACAAGATATTTCTGTTCACGGGCATGGACAAGGTGAAGTTCCGCCGGCCCGTGGTGCCCGGCGACCAGCTTTTCCTGCACGTGACCGACATTCGCCGCAAGATGAACCTCTGGAAGATGGCCGGCGTGGCCAAGGTGGACGGCGAAACCGCGGCGACGGGAGAGTTCTCCGCCGCCGTGGTCAATAAGGAGAACCTCTAGTGGCCAGAAACATCCATCCGACCGCAGTGATCCACAAGACCGCCAAGGTCGGCAAAGGCACCCTCATCGGCCCGTACGCCGTCATCGAGAAGAATGCGGTCCTGGGACCGGGCTGCCGTATCGAACCCTTCGTGCACATCAAGCAGGACGTGATCATGGGCGCGGGCAACCACGTCCATTCCTATGCCTGCATCGGCGGCGAGCCGCAGCATCTGGGCTACAAGGGCGAAAACACCCGGGTGGAGATCGGCGACAACAACATCTTCCGCGAGTGCGTGACCATCCACCGCGGCACGGTGCAGGGTCACGGCAAGACCACCATCGGCTCGGGCTGCCTGCTCATGGCCTACGCCCACGTGGCCCATGACTGCACCGTCGGCAACCGGGTGATCATGGCCAACTCCGTGAACCTGGCCGGCCATGTGGAGGTGGGCGACTGCGCGGTGATCAGCGGCATGGCCGCGGTGCAGCAGTGGCTCAAGATCGGCGAATACGCCTTCCTGGGCGGCGCCAGCGGCTACAACCTGGATATCCCGCCCTACATGCTGGCTCACGGCGTGCGCGGCAAGCTCTTCGGCCCCAACCTCATCGGGCTCAAGCGCCATGGCTTCACCGCCAAGGCCTGCCAGGCTCTGAAGAAGGCCTACCGCATCATCTTCCGCTCCGGCCTGGGCAAGGAGGAGGCCCTGGCCCGCGTGGAGAGCGAACTGCCCGGAATCCCGGAGGTGGAGCGGCTGCTGACCTTCATCCGGGAGAGCAAGAACGGCGTGGCTCCGGCCTCGAGCAAGAACGGGAACGGAGAATAGCCCGCCGGGGAGAGCGCATGACCCGGTCCCCGGAAGTCGTCGGACTCATTGCCGGAGGGCGGCAGTTCCCGCTGCTGGTGGCCCGCGGCGTGAAGGCCGCCGGGCACACCCTGGTGGCCGCGGCTTTCAGCGGCCATTCCAATCTGGACGTGGCCGCCGAGGCCGACGTCTTTCGCGAGCTCAAGCTCGGCCAGCTCGGCAAGCTCATCGATTTCTTCAAACAGAATGGCGTGACCCGCGTGGTCATGGCCGGGACCATCGACAAGCCCAAGGCCATGGACCTGCGGCATCTGGACATGCGCGCCCTGAAGCTCGTGTTCAAGCGCCGGGACAAGGGCGACGATGCGCTCCTGCGCATGCTCACCCGGGAATTCGAGGCCGAGGGCATGCCCGTGGCCCCGGCCCACGTCTATATGCCGAGCCTGCTCACGCCCGAGGGCGTGCTCTCGCGCCGCGCGCCGGACGGGCGCGAGATGGCCGACATCCGCATGGCGGTGGCTGCGGCCCGGACTCTGGGCCGCCTGGACATCGGCCAGTGCGTGGTGCTGCGCGAGGGCATCGTGGCCGCGGTGGAGGCCCTGGAGGGCACGGACGCGGCCATTGAGCGGGGCTGCTCCCTGGGCGGCCCGGGTTGTGTGGTGGTCAAGGTCTTCAAGCCGGGCCAGGAGGAACGCATGGACCTGCCCAGCGTGGGGCCGGACACCGTGCGGACCATGGCCCGGGGACAGGCCTCCTGCCTGGCCGTGGAGGCGGGCAAGAGCCTGTTCTTCGACCGTGACGAGGCCTTGGCCGAGGCGGACAAGGCGGGCATCGCGGTGTACGGTTTCACCGGGGATCTGGGGCCGGAACCGGAAAGCATCTGACAGCGCCGGACCTGTGGCCGGGGGAGCGCGTCCATGAACATCCTGCTGCGCCTCTTCGCGGCGCTGGTGCTGTTCCTCGCCGTGCTGGCCGGGGGCGGGCTGTTCCTCTTTTCACGCTACCTGGACACGGCCTCCTTCCGCAGTCAGCTCGTGACGCGCCTGGGTGCGGCCCTGGGCCGCGAGGTGGCTCTGGGCGGCGAGCTGGACGTGACCATCTACCCCTTCCTGGGGGTGGAGGCCTGGGACGTCTCCCTGGGCAATCCCCCGGGTTTCCAGGACGGCCCCTTCGCCCACGTGGACCATCTGGCCCTGGGGCTGAGCCTGGAGGCCCTTCTGGACCGCCGCCTGGACCTGCGAACCGTGAGCCTGGACGGGGTCCAGGTGCGGCTCGTGCTCCTGCCGGACGGCCACGGCAACTGGGAGGGCTGGGGCCCGTCCGAGACTCCGGCCGAGGCGGCCGCAGCAGCCGCGGCTCCGCCCCAGGAGCCCCTGGCCGGCATCCCGCCCATGCTCATCCGAGGTCTGGCCGTGTCCAATGCCGCGGTGCGCTTCGAGGACCGGGCCAGCGGCGAGGTCTTCGAGTCCAGCCGCATGACCCTGCGCACCGGCCAGATCGTGCCGGGCGAGCCCGTGGCCTTCAGCCTGGAGAGCGGCCTGGGTTGGGAGAGCATGGGCCTGGACGCCAGGACCCTGCTGTCGGGCAAGCTGCGCACGGATTTCGCCGGGGAGTCCACGGCCCTGTTCGAGGGGGCCAGCCTTCAGCTGGACGTGACCGGCGGCTTTCTGCCCAAGGGCGGCCGGGCTGTGCTTCTGGCCGATGTGGACTTCGATTACAAGGCCGGAGACCTGGTTCTGCACGATTTCCGCATGAAGACCCTGGGCCTTCAGCTCTCGGGTAGCGTCACGGCCCGCAACCTGTACATGGATCCCCAGGTGCAGGGCCAGTTGGCCATCAAGCCCTTCAATCCCCGGCAGTTCCTGGAGCACAACTATCCCGAGGCCGCGCCCCGGCGGCCGGGCGAGGCCCTGCGCCAGGCCTCGTTCCAGGCCGAGGTCACGGGCAACCGCACCTCCCTGGCCCTGACCAACATGTCCCTGACCCTGGACGAAAGCGTGCTGCGCGGCGACCTGACCATGCAGGGCTTCAGCAAGCCGGAGTACTCCTGCGCCCTGGAGCTGAACCGCCTGGACGTGGACCGCTACGCCGCGCTCTGGTCCGCGCCCGAGGGCGGGGCCAGGCCGGGGACCGGCGGCGAAAAACACGAGCCCGCCCTGGACCTGCGCTTCCTGCCCGCGGCAATGTTCTCGGCGCACTGGAGCGGTCGGCTGAGCGTGGGCTCGTTCCGTTCCTCGGGCCTGCAATGGAACGACTGCCTCCTGGAGGGCGCAGGGTCCAACGGCCGCACGCGCCTGGCGCTCAAGTCCTCCGGCATCCTGGGCGGGAGCCTGAGCGGCGAGATGACGGTCCAGGCCCTGGAGCGGCAGGAGAAGGGCGCGCCCGCCTACCAGCTCGGCCTGGTCCTGAACGCCGCGGGCCTGGACGTGGCGCGGCTGCCCTTCCTGCCGGAACAGCGCACCTGGGCCCTGTCCGGCAAGGGCTCGGCCTCCTGTTCCCTGCAGGCCCCGCTCAAGAGCCTGTCCAAGTCCGTGCCCCTGCGCGAGGCCCTGGCCGCGGCCAAGGTCGAGGCCGCCCTGGCGGTCTCCGGCGGCGTGCTGGCCTTGACCTCGGCCGGGCAGACCGACCGCTACGCCTTTTCCCGGGCCGAGGCCCGGCTCCAGCTGGCGCCTGCGGCCCAGGCCCCGGTGGGGGAGGGCTTCCTGGGCGTGGCGGAACTGGACCTGAAACTGTTGCGCGACACTCCGAAACTTCAGGCCGAGGCCCAGGCGCGCGGGCCGCTCTTCCTGCCCAAAACCGGGAGCTTCCTCCTGCGCGACGCGGCCCTGCGCCTGGCCCTGGCCGCGCCCCAGCCCAAGAGCGAGGAACTGCGGGCCGAATGCTCGGGCCAGGCCGACCTGGACGGCGCGGCCCAGACCCTGACCGTGCGCAACGCGAACCTCCAGGGTCTGGGCCAGACCCTGGCCGGCAGCCTCAAGGCCACCAAATTGTTCGCCTCGGACCCGGCGCTTTCCGGCCACCTGGAGGTGCAGCAGGCCGACATCCGGCGCTTGCTCCGCTTCCTGGGCGTGACCCCGCCCGCGGCCAACGACCCGGCCGCCTACAGCAAGGTGGCCGGGAGCACGGACTTCCAGCTCAGCGCCAAGGGCGTCACCTGCGGCAACATGCGCCTGCGCCTGGACCGCACGCCGGTCACCGGCCGTTTCGCCCTGACCAATTTTGACGCCCCGCGCTACGAGTTCCAGCTCCAGACCGGGCCGCTGGACCTGGACCGCTACCTGCCGCCCAAGGGCAAAAAGGGCGAGGCTCCGGCCCAGTCCGGCGCGGCCAGGAAGAAGGCCCCGCCCGAGCCCCTGCCCCTGGAGGGGCTGCGCAGGCTCAACCTGTCCGGCGACCTGCTCTGCGAGAGCCTCAAGGTCTGGGGTCTGACCTTCACGAACTTGAAGGTTTCGGGCTCGGCCGACCGCGGGGACATCAAGGTCCGGCCCCTCACCGCCGGGTTCTACGAGGGGCATCTCAGCGGGGCCTTGAACCTCAAGGCCGAGAGCAAGTCCCTGACCGCGGGCCTGACCCTGGACGCCACGGGCTTCCAGAGCGGCCCCTTCCTGATCGACGCGGTATCCAAGGAGTATCTGCGCGGGACCACGGACTTCAAGCTGGACCTGCGCGGCTTCGGGGCCACGGACGCGGACCTGCTGCGCAGCCTGGCCGGGAGGATGCTCCTGCGCATCGGCCAGGGCTCCTACCGGCTGTTCGGCCTGGGTTCGAGCAATGCGGACAAGGGCAAGCCCCAGGAACAGACCGCCCGCACCAACTACGACAGCCTTTCGGCCAGCTTCAACGTGCAGAACGGCGTGTTCAGCACCAGCGACTTCGCCATGAAGGGCAGCGTGGTTTCGGCTACGGGCAAGGGCCAGTTCAGCTTGGCCGAGGAGAGCGTGGACATGAACTTCAACGCCGTGCTCGTGGCCACCCCCAATGTGCCCATCCGGGTCTATGGCGACCTCTACAACCCCAGCGTGGCCCTGCCGCCGGGCAAGCTCCTGGGCAACACCGTGCAGGATATCCTGGGCATCCCGGCAAAGTCGCTCAAGATTCTCAAGGACCTGGTGTTTTGAGGCCCTTGCGCGGGACGCGCCGCGCTGTCAGGATGGGAACAAGGAGCGGAGCATGAACGGCGATCCCGCGGCCGGGCGTCTGGACAAGATGCAGGCCAACCTCATCCGGCATTTCAGCCAGGACATCTGGAGCGGCCAGCATGGCGGCGGAGGCGTGCGCGGCATGGCCAACGCGGTTTCGCGCTGGGTCTTCCTCGTGGTCAACGGCTTTTTGGGGAACCAGTGCCTCATCCGCGCCTCGGCCCTGACCTTCACCACCATCCTGTCCATCGTGCCGTTCCTGGCCGTGGCCTTCTCCATCTCCAAGGGCTTCGGGATCCAGAACACCGAGTTCGTGCGCGGCCTGCTCCTGCGCATCACGGGCGAGCGCGCCGAGATCGTGGAGAAGATCCTCACCTACATCGGCAACACCAACGTGAAGACCCTGGGCTGGCTCGGCGTGGTCACCCTGCTGGCCACGGTCTTCTCCATGGTGGGCACCGTGGAGAAGGCATTCAACACCATCTGGGGCGTGCGCCGGGGCCGCACGGCCTGGCGCAAGTTCACGGACTTCTTCTCCGTGATCCTGGTCTGCCCGCTCATCATCGTGCTTTCGGCCAGCTTCACCGTGAGCCTCAAGAAGAGCGAACTGGTGCAGGACCTGCTGGCCGTGTCGGCCATCGGCGGGCTGGAGGGCCTGGTGCTCCAGCTGGTGCCCCTGCTGCTCATCTGGCTGGCCTTCACCTTCGCCTACGCCTTCATCCCCAACACCAAGGTGCACCTCTCCAGCGCGGCCACGGGCGGGCTCCTGGCCGGCATCCTCTGGCAGAGCGCCCAGTGGGCCTACATCAACTGGCAGATCGGGGTGACCAAGTACAACGCCATCTACGGCAGCTTCGCCCAACTGCCTCTTCTCCTGGTCTGGCTCTACATCAGCTGGGTCATCGTGCTGGTGGGCGCGGAGATGTGCCACGCCAGGCAGGAGCTGCACGCCTTCACCACCCGCCGCTTCCTGGGCCGGGCCGGGCTGGCGGAGCGCCAGAAGGTGGCCATGCTGCTCATGCTGGCCGTGACCCGGCGCTTCCTGGACGGCCTGCCGCCGTATTCCGTGGAGGAGGCGGCCCGGCGCCTGGGCGTGCCGCCGGAGCTGGCGGGCGAGCTGTTCGGCCAGATGGGCGCGGCCGGGCTCGTGGTCCTGGCCGAGAACGAGCGCCAGCGGGCCGTGGCCCTGGCCAGCAACCCGGACTGCATCCGGGTCTGGGACGTGATCCAGGCCGTGAGCGATCCCGCCCTGGGCCGCCGCGAGTTCTCCCTCACCGCGGGACGTTTCGGCTTCGTGGAGGAGACTTTCGCGGCCCTGCGCCGCGCCGCGGCCGAAAGCCCGGCCAACGAGACCCTGGCCGCTTACGCCGGACGTCTGGAGCCCGAGGCCGCGCCCGCGGCCGCACCAGCGTCCGAACCCGCGGCCGGGGGCGACAGCGAGCCGCCCCTGCGGATCAGCTGAGCCGAATCTAGGGAGCTGCGGGAGTGGAGCGGAAGGCCCCGCCGCAGAGATAGTAGGCCATCTTGGCCGTCTCCAGCACCACCTTGAGGGCCGACTGGCGGTCCTTCCACCAGCGCGGCTCCAGGGCCTCCTGCGGGTCTGGGCAGACCAGGATCGTCGTCTCCGGAAAGACCTTCTCGAACACGAGCCGGGCGCGCCGCGAATGGAAGCCAGCCGTGACCACCAGCAGGGTCTTGGGGTTGAAGCCCAGCTCCCGGCGCAGGGTCTCCACCTCCTCCACGGTGCTCACGTGGCCCTGGCCGAAGAGCCGGACCGCGTTGCGCGGCACGCCCATGAGGGCCAGGCAGCGCAGATAGTCCTCCTCCTCGTGGGCGTAGCTCATGCCCAGGGCCACCAGCTCCCTGGGGGCCGAGAACTCCGGTCTGCCCACGACAATGAGCGGGGCTAGGCCCTTCTTGTAGAGTTCCGCGCCGTAGATGCCGCGCACCGGGTTGCCGTTGAGCAGCACGATGGCCTCGGCCGGGGCCGGGGCGTCGGCGGATTCCAGGAACCTTCCCAGGAAGGGGAACACCGCCGCGGCCAGGAGCAGGACGGCCAGGGCCAGGCCGCCGGTCACGGCCAGGAAGGTCTTCATGCGCCCGGCTCCCCGGCCACGGGGTACGCGGCCTCGTAGCGGGCCTTGAGCTGGGCCAGCCGGCCTTGTTCCACGGCTTCCCGCGCCTGGGCCGCCAGGTCCAGGAAGAAGGTCAGGTTGTGGATGGTGTTCAGCCGGTAGGAGAGGAGTTCCCGCGCGACGTAGAGGTGGCGCAGGTAGGCCCGGCTGAAGCGGGTGCAGGCGTAGCAACCGCAGGCTGGGTCCAGGGGGCCGTCGTCCTCCTTGTATTCCGCGCGCTTGATGTTCACCCGGCCCTGGGAGGTGAACAGGGTGCCGTTGCGGGCGTTGCGCGTGGGCAGCACGCAGTCGAACATGTCCACCCCTGACTCGATGCCGGTGAGGATGTCCAGGGGCGTGCCCACGCCCATGAGGTAGCGGGGCTTGCCCTCCGGGAGCCGGGGCGCGATGTGCCGGAGGATCTCGTACATCTGGGTCGGGGACTCGCCCACCGAGAGCCCGCCGATGGCGAAGCCTTCGAAGGGGATGTCGCGGAGCTGGGCCAGGCTCTCCTCGCGCAGGTCCGGGAAGAAGCCGCCCTGGACGATGCCGAACATGAGCTGGCCGCCGCTGCCCGCGGGATAGGCCTCGCGGCAGCGCCGGGCCCAGCGCGTGGTGAGCTCCAGGGAGCGGGCCGTGTAGTCGCGGTCCGCGCCGTACGCCACGCACTCGTCCAGGACCATCATGATGTCCGAGCCGAGGTTGCGCTGGATGGAGACCACTTTCTCCGGGGAGAAGAAGTGCTTGGAGCCGTCGATGTGCGAGCGGAACTCCACGCCTTCTTCCGTGATGGTGCGGATGCCCTGGAGGCTGAAGACCTGGAACCCGCCGGAGTCCGTGAGGATGGGGCCGTCCCAGCCCATGAAGCGGTGCAGGCCGCCGCGCCTCGCCACCAGCTCGTCGCCGGGCCGCAGGTAGAGGTGGTAGGTGTTGCCCAAAAGGATCTGGGTCCCGGCGTCCTTCAGATCGCGGGGGCAGACGCTCTTCACCGAGCCCACCGTGCCCACGGGCATGAAGGCCGGGGTCTGGACCACGCCGTGGGCCGTGACCAGGCTGGCGCGGCGGGCCAGGCCGTCGCGGGCCGTGATGGTGAAGGTGCCGGGACGGCTCACGGGCGCACCCCGTTTTTCGGGCAGACGTCGGCCAGCGGGCATTCGCCGCAGAGCGGCTTGCGGGCCTGGCAGACCTCGCGGCCCAGGAGCACGAGGTAGTGGTTGATGTCGCCCCAGCCCTGGCGTGGGAACAGGGGCATGAGGTCTTTTTCGATGACCACGGGGTTGTCGCTTCGGGTCAGGCCCAGGCGGAAGGCCAGCCGGGTCACGTGGGTGTCCACGGCGATGCCCTCAAAGACGCCGAAGGCGTTGGAGAGCACGATGTTGGCGGTCTTGCGGGCCACGCCGGGCAGGCTGGTCAGCTCGGCCATGCTTCGGGGCACCTGGCCGCCGAAGACCTCGGTCACGCGCCGGGCCGCGGCCAGGAGGTTCTTGGCCTTGTTCCGGAAAAAGCCCGTGGAGTGGATGACCTCCTCCACCTCTTCCTGTGCGGCCTTGGCCAGTTCGGCCGGGCCGGGCCAGCGCCGGAAGAATTCCGGGGTCACCAGGTTCACCCGGGCGTCGGTGCACTGGGCGGCCAGCACCGTGGCCACCAGGAGCTCCCAGGCCCCGTGGTGGACCAGGGCGGGCTCGGGCGAGGGATAGCGGCCCTTGAGCCGCTCGAAAATCGTTTGTGCGGTTTTCGCAGGGTCGTTCATGCGCATGGGCAGGGTGGTAGCACCTCAAGCCCCGGGGCTCAAGGCTTGCCTGGGCATTTTTCCGTTGCATTGAGAGCCGAAGGCTGTATTTTGGGCCGAGCGGAGGAACCGCCGGAGGAATGTGCATGAAACGCCTTGTCTGCCTTGTGGTCCTTTTCTACGCGGGGCTGGTCCTGGCCTCGTTCAGCATGGCCGGGGCCGAGGCCAAGGATCTGGCGACCACGGTCTGCGTCCAATGCCACTCCACGGAACGCATCTGCCGCAGCCTCGGCTTCAAGGACCAGGCCGCCTGGACCTCCACGCTGGCCCGCATGGTGGACAACGGCGCGGCCCTGGACAGTTCCCAGCAGTCGCTGGTCGCCGAATACCTCGCCACCCTGAAACCCGGCTCCGCGCCATTGTGCAAGTAGCATGACCGAGCTTTTCGTCTATGTCACCTGCGAGAACATGGAGCAGGCCGAGAGCCTGGGCCGCAGCCTGGTGGAGCAGCGCCTCTGCGCCTGCGTGAACCTCATTCCGGGCATGCGTTCCTTTTACTGGTGGAAAGGCAAGGTGGAGCAGGGTAGCGAGGTGGTGCTCATCGCCAAGACCCGCGAAGCCCTGCTGGAGCGTTTCACCCAGGCGGTCAAGGCCGGGCACTCCTACGAGGTGCCCTGCGTGGCGGCCCTGCCCATCCTGGGCGGCAATCCCGACTTTCTGCAATGGATACGCGACGAGACCTCGTAGGATTCGCACATACGGAGGAAATTCATGCACATCCTGGTTTGCGGCTCCCTGGCCTTTGACCGCATCATGCCCTTTCCGGGCCGTTTTTCCGACCACATCCTGCCCGACAAGATCCACATCCTGAACGTCTGCTTCCTGGTCAACGGCGTGGACGAGAAGTTCGGCGGCACGGCTGGGAACATCGCCTACAACCTGGCCCTGCTCGGAGAGAAGCCGCTCATCGTGGGCTGCGCGGGCAAGGACTTCGGCCCCTACGAGGCTTGGCTCCAGGAATTGGGCCTGCCGCTGGACGGCATCCGCCGCATCCCCGGGGAGCACACCGCCGGGGCCTACATCACCACGGACCTCTCGGACAACCAGATCACGGGCTTCAACCCCGGGGCCATGCGCCACCCCGCGCAGTTCGACGTGAGCGGCTTCCCGGCCGCGGAGACCCTGGCCATCGTTTCGCCGGGCAACGTCTCGGACATGATCGAATACCCGCGCCTGTTCCGCAAGCTGGGCATCCGCTACATCTTCGACCCGGGCCAGCAGATCACGGCCCTGTCCGGGCCGGACATGCTCGAGGCCATCACCGGCTCGTACATGCTGGTGACCAACGACTACGAACTGGAGATGGTCATCAAGGCCACGGGCCAGACCCGCGACCAGATCAAGGCCCGCACTTCGGTGCTGGCCACCACCCTGGGCGAGAAGGGCGCGCTCCTGGCCATGAACGGGGAGGAGATCCGCGTGCCCGCGGCCCGGGCGGAACGGACCCTGGACCCCACCGGCGCGGGCGACGCCTGGCGCGCCGGGCTCCTGCGCGGCCTGGCCCAGGGCAAAAGCCTGGACGAGGCCGCCCGGCTGGGCGCGGTCTGCGCGGCCTATGCCGTGGAATGCCGGGGCACCCAGGAGCATCGCTTCAGCCAGGACGAGTTCGCGGCCCGCTACCGGGAGAACTTCGGTTCCCCGGCCTGAACCTGCGAGGTGACGCCATGACCGAGCTTTCGCCCGAGACCCTGGAGGCCTACCTGCGCCAGGCCTTCGGCGAGGACGCCCGGCTCCTGCACGTGGGCCGCATCGGGCGGCCCGAGGAGCAGGGCATGAAGGCCCTGGGCTACGGCAAGCCGCTGGTGGTGCGCTTTTCGGCCGGGGGCCGGGTGCGCGAGGCCGTGCTCTCCACCATGCGCGGAGACAAGTACGGCCACCAGTTCTACTGGGACCGCGCGGCCATCCTCATGTTCCAGCACGCCACCTCGGCCCGCCTGGAGCGCCACGTGAAGCCCGTGGGCCTGGGCTACCTGGACGCCGCGGGCCGCATGATCCCCGTGAGCGAGCCCCGGGAATTCTTCATCCTCAACGAGAAGCTGCCGGGCCACGACTACTTCAAGGACCTGGAGCGCATCCGGGGCGGCGACTTCCGGCCCGGCGACGAGGCCCTGGCCCGGGAGTTCGCCCGCTGGCTGGCCCGCATCCACAGCCAGAAGAAGAACGACCCGGACCTCTACTTCCGCGGGGTGCGCAACCTCATCGGCTCCAGCGAGTGCATCATGGGCCTCATCGACGAGGCCTTTCCCCACCCCTTCGCCGACTTCCCGGAGCGCCGCTTCCTGGACATGGAGCAGCGCATCATCGAGTGGCGCTGGAAGCTCAAGGGCTACGCCCACCGCCTGAGCGTGGTGCACGGCGACTTCCACCCCTGGAACGTGCTCGTCACCGAGGACGGCGACTTCAACGTCCTGGACCGCAGCCGGGGCGAGTGGGGCGAGCCCGCCGGCGACGTGTGCACCATGGCCATCAACTATATGCTCTTCGGCCTGTACAAGGAAGCCAGGCTCTCCGGCCCCTTCGAACGGCTCTACCGGGCTTATTTCGAGGAGTACCTGGAGCGCACCGGCGACCGCCAGTGCCTGGAGGTCATGGCCCCGTTCTTCGTGTTCCGGGGCCTGGTGGTGGCCTCGCCCGAGTGGTACCCGGACCATCCTCCGGCCGTGCGGCGCGGGCTGCTGCGTTTCCTGGTGAACGTCCTGGAGGATGAGGTCTTCGACTGGGAGCACGTCAACCGCTACATGGAGTAGGCCATGGCGGGATTCGCCATCTGGGTCACGGGGCTGCCGGGCTCGGGCAAGAGCTCCCTGGCCCGGGGCCTGGAGCGCGAGCTGGCGGCCCGGGGCCTGGACCCGGTGCGGCTGTCCATGGACGAGCGCCGCAAGGCCTGGTTTCCCGAGCCCCGCTACGACGAGGACGAGCGCCGCAAGGCCTACGGGTTCCTGGTGGACGAGGCGGCGGCCCTGGCCGGACAGGGCCGGGCCGTGATCCTGGACGCCACGGCCCACCGCAGGAGCGTGCGCGACGCGGCCCGGCGGCGCATCCCGCGTTTCGCGGAAATCCACGTTCGCTGCGGCCTGGACACGGCCATGCGCCGCGAGGCCGGACGGCCCCAGGGCCAGGTCATGGCCGGGCTCTATGCAAAGGCCCTGGAGCGCAAACGCAGCGGCGCGGAGGTGCCGGGGCTGGGCCAGGTCGTGGGCGTGGACGTGCCCTTCGAGGAGGATCCGGCGGCCGAGTGCGTCATCGACAACACGCGCCTGGCCAAGGAGGAAACCCTGGCCCGGGCCTTGACCTTTCTGGAAACCTGGCTTGCGGAGGCCCCGTGAACGCCGTCCTTTATCTTTTCGTCTGGATCGCCTGGGCCGCGCTGCACAGCCTGCTCATGACCCCGGCGGCCAAGGCCCTGTTCCGGCGTCTCCTGGGGCCGAGGTTCGCCTTCTACCGTCTGGGCTTCATCGTCCTGGCCCTGGCCACCTTCGCCCTGGCCCGTCTGGCGGCCCCGCGCCTGCCGGGCCTGCTCTACGTGGCGGCCGCGCCCTGGTCCTGGCTCCTGCGCGGGGTGCAGACCCTGGGCCTGGCGCTCCTGTTCTGGACCTTCCTGGTCATCGACGGGAAGGAATTCCTGGGCCTGGCCCAGGTCCGCGACTTCCTGCGCCGGGGACCGCTGCCGGACGCCTCGGGCGAACGGCCCGGCAGGCTTCTCACCGGCGGGCCCTACGGTCTGTGCCGCCACCCCATGTACTTGGCCGGACTGATGATCCTCTTCGCCGAACCGCGCATGACCCTGGAGCACCTCTTTTTCTCCCTGTTCGCCGCGGCCTATTTCCTCCTGGGCTCGGTTTTCGAGGAGCAACGCCTGGTGCAGGCCTTTGGCCCGGCATATTTGCAATACCGTCGGCGGACCGCCCGTATTTTTCCATTGTCATTTCCCGGCAACGTGATAGAGCGGGGTCCGTCTTGATTTGAGGAGGGCGTGCGCGCCCGGGGATTCGGCCTTTCATGAAGTTCCATGTCATCAGCTTCGGCTGCCAGATGAACGCCAACGACTCGGATTGGCTGGTGCGGGCCCTGGAGAGCAGGGGCTGGACCGAGGCCCCCGAGGACCAGGCCCGCGTCTTCATCGTGAACACGTGCAGCGTGCGCGAAAAGCCGGAACAGAAGGTCTATAGCCTCCTGGGCCGCCTGGAGCAGTACGCCCGCCGCGACGCGCGCGTGTTCGCCGCCGTGGGCGGCTGTGTGGCCCAGCAGGTGGGCCGCGGCTTCTTCGAACGCTTCTCCTTTGTCCGCCTCGTCTTCGGCACGGACGCCGTGGCCCTGGCTCCCGAGGCCCTGGAGCGGCTGGCCCAGGCCCCGGACCAGCGCCTGGCCCTGCTCGACTTCCTGCCCGTCTACGCGGAGCGGGAGGACCCGGCCCCCAGGGCGGGCGGCCCGGCCCAGGCCTTCGTCAACATCATGCAGGGCTGCGACAACTTCTGCGCCTACTGCATCGTGCCCTACGTGCGGGGCCGCCAGAAGTCCCGCCACCCCGGCGCCGTGCTGGCCGAATGCCGGGCCCTGGCGGAGCGCGGCGTGCGCGAGATCACGCTGCTGGGCCAGAACGTGAACAGCTTCGGCCTGGACCGCGGCGGGGCGGGGGTCTCCTTCGCCCGGCTCCTGCGGCAGGTGGCGGCCATCCCGGGGGTGGAGCGGCTGCGCTTCACCACCTCGCATCCCAAGGACATCGCGGACGAGGTGGTGGCGGCCTTCGGCGAGCTGGACAACCTCTGTCCGGCCCTGCACCTGCCCCTGCAGTCCGGCTCGGACGCGGTGCTCAAGCGCATGGGCCGGCGCTACGACACGGCCCGCTACCTGGACATCGTGGCCCGGCTGCGGCGGGCGCGGCCGGACCTGGCGCTCAGCACGGACCTCATCGTGGGCTTTCCGGGCGAGAGCGAGGCGGACTTCCAGGCCACCCTGGACATGCTCGAGCGGGTGGGCTTCGAAAGCAGCTTCTCCTTCAAGTACAGCGACCGCCCCGGAGTGGCCGCCGCGCGCATGGAGCCCAAGGTTCCGGAGGAGGTCGCCGCGGCCCGGCTGGAGCACTTGCAGAATTTGCAAAATACGCTTACTAAAGATTGTCTAGAAAAATGCGTGGGTACACAGACCGTGGTGCTGATCGAGGGCCCGAGCCGGAAACAGGACGCCGGGGCGCCCTCGTGGCGCGGCCGCGATCCGGCCGGGCGCACGGTGAACGTGGCCCACGACGGCGGGGCGGATCTGACCGGAAAAATGGTCCCGGTGCGCCTCGTGGAGGCCAAGAAGCACTCCCTCGTGGGGGAGAAGGCGGGCGCCTCATGGTGAGAGTGGATGTTTTCGGGCTGGCCCTGGACGAGAAAAACCAGGCCCCCGTCCTCATACTCAAGGCCCGGGACGGCGACCGCATCCTGCCCATCTGGATCGGCGCCATGGAGGCCATGGCCATTTCCGTGGCCCTGAACAAGGTGGCGTTTCCCCGGCCCATGACCCACGACCTCCTGCTCAACATGATTCATCGTCTGGGCGGCCTGGTGATCAGCGTGGAAGTGACCGTGATCGAGGAAGGCACCTTCTTCGCCGAAGTCGTGCTGGAGCAGGCCGGAAAGACCGTGCGCATGGACAGCCGTCCCTCGGACGCCATCGCCCTGGCCCTGCGGGCCGAGGCGCCTCTGTTCGTGTCCGAGGCCGTGCTCCAGTCCGCGGGCTCGCCCTCGCCCGGGGCCTACGAGACCGTGCTCACCAGCGACGATGCCGAGAAGTGGACCGAGGAGCTGGAAAAGCTCTCGGAAAACGGCACCAAATACAAGATGTGACGGCGCGGCCATGATCGATCTGCACACCCACACAGTGTTCAGCGACGGCGTGCTCATCCCTGCGGAGCTGGCCCGGCGCGCGGCCGTGGCGGGCTACAGGGCACTCTGCTTCACGGACCACGCCGACGCCAGCAATATGGCGCACATCCTGGAAAACCTGCGGCGCTTCGTGGCCGAGGCCGGGGCCTTTTTCGACCTGAATCTCTTCGCCGGTGTGGAGTTGACCCACGTGCCGCCGGCGCTCATCGCGGACCACGTGGCCCGGGCCCGCGACCTGGGCGCGCAGCTGGTGGTGGTCCACGGCGAGACCGTGGTGGAGCCGGTGGCCCCGGGCACCAACCTGGCGGCCATCGAGGCGGGCTGCGACGTGCTGGCCCACCCCGGGCTCCTGGGGGAGGCCGAGGCGGCCCTGGCCGCGGAGCACGGCGTGGCCCTGGAGATCACCACACGCAAGGGCCACAGCCTGACCAACGGGTTCGTGGCCAATGCCGCCCGGCGTTTCCAGGCGCAACTGGTCGTCAACAACGACGCCCACGAGCCGGGCGACCTGGTCTCCCGCGAACTGCGGCGCAAGGTGGCCCTGGGCGCGGGGCTGACCATCGAGGAATACGAACGGGCCGAGGCCAATTCCGCGGCCCTGGTCCAGAGAATGCTGCGGGGCTGAACCCGCGCGACAGCTTGGGGCTGACTCCGGCGGAATGGCCCGCCGGTCGGGGAACATTGTAGCAAGGACGTACGGTATGGAGTTTCTTCCTGAAAGCGGCGGCATCCTGTCCATGCTCCTGCAGGCGACCCTCATGGTCAAGGTCGTGCTGCTCTTCCTCCTGGGCATGTCCATCTGGTGCTGGACCATCATCATCTTCAAGATCCTGCTCATCAACAAGGCCAAGAAGCAGGTGGTGGAAGGCTACGACGCCTTTCTCCAGGCCGAGGACCTTTCGGCCGGGCTGCACGCCGTGAGCCGCGATCCCAAGTCGCCGCTGGCGGTGATCGGCAGCATGGCCGTGCGGGAGTTCCGCAAGCTGGAGAGCGCGGACATCGAGAAGGAGCGCAAGCGCTACCTGGTCAAGGACACCCTGCGCCGCATCCTGCGCCAGGCCGTGAGCGCGGAGATGAAGCGCCTGTCCAGCTCCATCCCCTTCCTGGCCACCAGCGCCAACTCCGCGCCCTTCATCGGCCTCTTCGGCACGGTCTGGGGCATCATGCACGCCTTCCACTCCATCGGCCAGGCCCAGAGCGCGGCCCTGGCCACCGTGGCCCCGGGCATTTCCGAGGCCCTGGTGACCACGGCCATCGGCCTTCTCGTCGCCATCCCGGCCACCATCTCCTACAACTTCTTCCTGGGCATGCTCACGGTGGTGGAGACGGAGATGGTCAACTTCGCGGGCGCCTTCCTGAACCGTGTGGAGCGCGAGGTGTCCTGGGCCTCCTCCCGGGGTTCGCGCCGGGACAACGAGTAGCCCCCGGAGACGACCATGGGAATGTCGCTCAACCGCGGCGGATTCATGTCCGAGATCAACGTGACGCCCTTCGTGGACGTCATGCTGGTCCTGCTCATCATCTTCATGGTTACGGCCCCGCTCATGACCCAGGGCCTGGACGTGGACCTGCCCCAGACCAAGGCCGTGAAGACCCTGCCCAAGGACAGCGACCACCTGGTGCTTACGGTGAACAAGGCGGGCGAGATCTTCCTGGACGAGTTCAAGGTGGAGCTGCCGGAGCTGCAGGACCACTTGAAGCGCCTGGTGCTGGCCCAGAACAAGCAGCTGTTCATGCGCGCGGACAAGGAAGTGGCCTACGGCGTGGTGGTCCAGGTCATGGGCGAGATCAAGGCGGCCGGCATCGACAAGCTCGGCATCGTGGCCGAACCGGACCAGAAGGTCCCGGCCAAGGAAGCGGCAAGGAAGAGCTGAGTCCGGGAACGCTCCGGACCGCCGGAGATTCCCGCAAACGACCGCGTGGTGCGTGGCGTGCAACAAAGGTCCAGTTTCTTTCTGTCCATCTGCCTGCATGTGGGCCTCGTCGTGATGGCCGTGCTCTGGCAGAATTTCGGGGGCGTCAAGGTGAGCCTTGATGTCCCTGCCTACACCGTGGATCTGGTGAACATCGCCCCGGGTCCGCCGCCGGGCCCCATTGCGCCCGGCCCGGCCATTCCGGCCGCCGCGCCCAACCCGGCGCCGCCGACCATGGCCCCGAATCCGGATGTCCCGGTGGAGCAGACCGCGGCCGCGCCCGAGCCGCCCAAGCCGGAACCGGCCAAGCCCGAACCGGTCAAGGCTCCGCCGCCCAAACCCGAGCCCGCGAAGCCCGCGCCCAAGCCGGAGCCGGTCAAGCCGGCCAAGCCCGAGCCCAAGCCCGAGGCCAAGCCCATCAGCGAGACCAAGGCCGACACCAAGAAGCCGGAGCCCAAGAAGGAGGCGGCCAAGCCCGAACCCTCCAACAAGGACATCCTGGCCAGCGCCCTGCAGGACGTGAAGAAGGAAGCGGCCAAGGACGGGGGCAAGAGCTCGGGCCAGCCCTCGGCCTCGTCCCAGCAGCAGGCTAAGAACGACGTGCAAAGCGAACTGGCGGCCCTGCGCAAGACCGTGGGCGGCAGCCTCTATTCCACGGGCGGTGGCGGCGGCGGTGGCGGCGGCGGCCAGGGCGGCTCCGGTCTGCTCCAGGTCTATGGCTCCATCGTGGAACAGCTCATCAAGAAGAACTGGCGCTACCCGGTGTTCGGCAACGACTCCAACATGGTGGTCGTGGTCGAGGTGCGCATCGATTCCAACGGCCAGATCGCCGACGCCCGCGTGGTCACGCCCTCGGAACGGGCGGACTACGACGACTCCGCCATCAAGGCCGTGCGCGAGACCAAGGAGCTGCCGCCGCCTCCCTCCGAGGCCGTGGGCACCTTGCGGATAAAATTCAATCTCCAGGAACTGAACCGTTAGGGGGATATCCCACCCATGAAACTGAAGACCCTCCTCTTCGCCGCGCTGTTCGTGGCGCTCTTCGCTGGCCGTGTGGCGGCCCAGGGCCTCACCGTGGACATCCACGGACCCGGACAGCGCAAGGTGAACATGGTCATGCTGCCCGCCCGCTCCCTGAACCAGGGCTCGGCCCCGGCCATGGCCAAGACCTTCGAGGACCTGGTCCAGCAGAACCTGCGCTTCATGCCCTTCCTGGGCCTCATGCCCGTGTCCGCGGTGCCCGGCGGCGACCCGAGCAAGGGCGTCACGGCCGAGGAGATCAACTTCCGGCCCCTGCAGTTGGCGCGCATCGACCTGACCATGACCACGGGCTGGGACGGCAACCGCCTGGAGGCCCGGGTCTATGAGACCTTCAGCGGCCGCCGCGTCATCGGCAAGGCCTACGGCGACCTCACCGACGCCGCCCTGCCGGACGTGGCCGACCGCTTCTGCTCCCTGCTCATGGAGGCGCTCACGGGCAAGAAGGGCTTCTTCACCTCGCCCATCGCCTTCGTGCGCCGGGTGGGCGCGGCCAAGGAGATCTTCACGGTCCTGCCCCAGGGCCGGGCCCTGACCCAGATCACCAGCCTGGGCGGCTTCAACTTGGGGCCGGACTGGTCCAAGGACGGCAACCTGATCGTCTTCACCCACCTGAACGACGAGCGCCACTCCCTGGGCGTCTGGAACCGCAAGACCGGCGAGGTGAAGCTCTTCCGCGAGGGCCTGGGCAACACGGTCATTTCCCCGGCCTTCACCCCCGAGGGCGGCGTGGCCGTGACGCTCAACAAGAGCGGCAGCGCGGACATCTACATGCTGGACTCAGGCTTCAGGCCCAAGGGCACCATCGCCTCCAGCGGCTTCATCGACGTGTCCCCGGCCTTCGACTCCACGGGCCGCCTCATGGCCTTCACCTCGGGCCGCTTCGGCGGGCCGCAGATCTTCGTGCTCAACCGCGATACCGGCGAGGTGAAGCGGGTGACGTTTGAGGGCAACTACAACACCTCGCCCTCCCTGAGCCCGGACGGCCGCTTCCTGGTCTTCGCGCGCCAGACGTCCAACGGCCACCGCATCTTCCTCACGGACCTCTCCTCGGGCCAGGAGCGCCAGATCAGCTTCGGCCCGGGCAACGACGAGGACCCGGCCTTCGGGCCGGAAGGTTACTACGTGGCCTTCACCTCCAACCGTAGCGGACAGTATCGCATCTACCTGACCACACGGCACGGCGACGAGCCGATCCTGGTGCCCACCGGCCCCGGAGACGCCACTTCGCCTGCCTGGGACACGGCCGCGGGCAGCGACTAGCCCCGGCCCTGTGACGAGAGACACTTGGCAGCCTCAACGTTTTGATAACCGGCGCATGCGCCGAGAATACGGAGAGAAAGGAAATGAAGACGAAGGGTTGGGTTGTGATTGTTCTTTGCCTGGTGCTGGCCCTGGGAGCCGCCGCCGGCTGCTCCAAGAAACATGCGTCCACCATGCCCCCCGGCGCCACCGGAGCGGACGCCAACGTGCGCGACCATGACTGGGGTTCCGGCAAGGGCTCGGGCTACGGCGAGGACGGCCTCACCGACGAACAGCGCCTGGCCCGTCAGCGCGAGCAGGCCATGTCCGACCTGGGCCAGCGCATCCAGTTCGGCTTCGACTCCTACGAGCTGTCCCAGGAGGCCCGCGGCATCCTGCAGCGCAAGGCCGACGTCATGAAGGCCACCCCCGGCGTGCGCCTGGTCATCGAGGGCCACTGCGACGACCGCGGCACCGAGGAGTACAACCTGGCCCTGGGCGAGCGCCGCGCCCGCGCCGCTTACGAGTTCATGGTGCTGCTGGGCGTGTCCGCCGAGCGCCTGTCCATCGTGAGCTTCGGCGAGGAGCGGCCCCTGGTGCAGGGCGAGAACGAGACCGCCTGGGCCCAGAACCGCCGCGACGAGTTCCGCGCCGCCTACTAGGCCGGCCGGTTTGCCAGAGAGGCCGCGTCCTTCGGGGCGCGGCCTTTTTTTACGCCTGGGCCAGGCGCAGGAGGAAGAGCGCGCCTCCGGCCAGGGCTCCGGCCAGGAGGTCGTCGGCCATGACGCCCAGGCCCCTGGGCAGGGAGCGCTCCAGGAGCCGGATGGGCCAGGGCTTGGCGATGTCCAGGACCCGGAACAGGACAAAGGCCGCGAACAGCGTCCAGACCGTGGGCGCGGCAAAGGGCAGAAAGGCGGTCCACTGGCCCAGGAGCTCGTCGATGACCACGCAGCCCGGGTCGGTCGTGCCCAGCGCGGCCTCGGCCCGGGTGGCGGCCCAGGTCCCCAGAGCGAAGACGAGGGCCAGGACCAGCAGGCGGCCGAAGAGCGGCAGAGGCAGGAAGAGCCAGGGGGCCAGGAGCACGGCCGCGGCCGAGCCCCAGGTGCCTGGGGCCTGGGGCATGCGGCCCACGGGTCCCAGGGTGGCCAGCTCCAGGGCCAGGCGGTCCAGCGGCTTCACGGGCGGCTCCGGGGAAAAAGGGCCGCGCCCGGTCCTCCGGGATGGGACCTGAAGGTCCGGGCGCGGGAGGGATATGTTCCAGGCATGAGGCTAGGCGGCGCCGCCGCCCTGGTTCAGGACAAAGCCCTTGGTGGCGCCGCCCGTGGAGGACGGGGTGCCCGCGATCTTGGAGAGGTACACGTCGCCCAGGGTCTTGATGTGGCTGCCGGTGTTGTCGAAGTAGTTGTAGTGGGCCTGCTCCTCGTTGATGATGGTCTCGAAGAGCTTCACGCTGATGCTGTCGCCGTTGGCCCGGCAGACGTCCAGGAACCCGTTGTACTGGGCGATGGTGTCGTCCTCGAGTCCGGTGTCGAAGGGGTAGATCTTGCGCACGTCCTGGCCCTTGGTCACCTTGGCCGGATTCTGGGTCACGGGCTCGCCGCCCAGCTCCTTGATGCGCTCGGCGAATTGCTCGGCGTGGCGCATCTCGTCGATGGCGATGAGCTTCATGTTGGCGGCCAGCTCGCCGTAGTCCATGTCGTCCAGGTTGTAGTGCTGGTGCATGTACTGGCTGATGGCGTGCAGTTCCATGGCGCGGGCCTTGTTCAGGACCTCGATGACCTTGGCCTTCTGGGCTTCCCTGCTGCTTTTAGCCATGCGTCTTCTCCTTGCGGTTGAGGTCGATGCGAACCCGGACGCGGTGCCGGGCTGGTGGCCGTTTGTAGAAAGGATACGGCAATGTTGCAGGGGATTCAAGAAGGATCGGGGTTTCTCCGGGCTGCGGCCGTTCAGCCCTCGGCGGGCTGGAGATAGGCCTCGCGGGTGAGCCAGACCTCCTCCATGCGGTACATGTGCCAGTGGTCGTGCATGAGGATGTGGCGGGCCAGGATGGCCAGGCCGTAGGCCTCGTATTCCGGGTGCACGGCGGTGCGCCGCCAGTCTCCGGGCGCGGCCCCCTGCAACAGATCCAGGATGACCCGGCGTCCTGCCGCGAACGCGGCCAGGGACTGTTCCACAGAGGGCAGGGGGGCTTCCTCCTCCTTGCCGTCCTTGGCCGGGAAAAAGGGCACGAACTCGGGATTGTCCTCGCTCAGGATGCGGCGCACGCGCTCGGCGAGCATGGGCTGCACCTGGGCCAGGTGCGCCACGTGCCCGGCCAGGGACCAGAAGCCCGGCCGCCGCTGCGCGTGGAGCCTGTCCGCGGGAATGGCGCGGACCATGGCGGCCAGGATGGCCGGGCTGTCCTCCAGGCCGCGCAGCACGGCGGCGATGTCGTCGGGCAGGAAAGCGTTCATGGGAGATCCTCCGTGTTGCGCCGGGGCCCGGCCGCGCCCAGTTCCAGGAGCCGCTCCAGCACCCGCGACAGGGGCAGACCCACCACGTTGGTGTAGGAGCCCTCCACCCGGCGCACCAGGAATCCGCCCAGGCCCTGGATGGCATAGGCCCCGGCCTTGTCCAGGGGCTCGCCCGTGGCGGCGTAGGCCGCAAGCTCGGCCCGGGTGGAGCGGCGCATGGTCACGTCCGAGCTCACGGCGAAGAGTTTGCTCACGCCCTCTGGCGTGCGCAGACAGCAGCCCGTGACCACCTGGTGCGTGCGGCCCGCGAGCCGCACGAGCATGTCCACGGCGTGGGCTTCGTCCCGGGGCTTGCCCAGGATGTCCTGGTCCAGGATCACGATGGTGTCCGCGGCCAGGACCACGGCCGCGTCATGGGCCGCGGCCACGGGCAGGGCCTTGGCCTTGGCCGCGCGCAGGGCATAGTCCGCCGGGGCCTCGCCCGGTTCGGGCCGGGGCTCCTCGGCGCTGCCGGGATCGATGCGGAAGTCCAGGCCCAGGGAGGCCAGGAGCTCCCGGCGGCGGGGGCTGGCCGAGGCCAAGACCAGGGGACGGAGGGTCCGGAATGCGCCGGGACCTGCGGCCTGCGTGCTGTGCGGCATGGCCCCTTTCTGCCTCCTTCGGGTTTTGCCGTCAACGTTCCCCGGCCGGACGGGAGATGACGGTTTTTTGGCCCGTTGTCCGGGCCGACCGTGAATTCTCCTGGGGGATCAGGGCGTCAGCCATTGGCAGGAAAATTGCTACTCCTCCGGGAAAAAGGAAGGCGAACCGCGTGACCCAGCGTGACGATTCCGTGCTGGCCGCCTACGGGCTCTCCAGCGCACCGGGCCAGATGCCGGGAGGCGGCATGTCGGATTGGGCCGTGCCCTGGTCGGACATGATGATGATCCTCTGCGTGCTCTTTGTGGTGCTCTTCGTTTACGCCAGCACGCACAAGGACGTGACCGTGCTCTTCCGGCCCGGCGATTCCGTGGCGGCCGCCACGGCGGCCGATCCCGCGGACGCCATCCTGGTGCGTCTGGGCGACCGGGGCGTGCTCCTGCGCGCGCCGGACGGCCGGGAGGTGCTCTTCCGTTCGGACGCCGTGGGCGTGAGCGTGATCCGCGAGCCCGACGGCGTGGTGCGGGTGACCCTGCGCGGGGCGGCCTTTTTCCAGCCGGGCAAGAGCGAGCTCTCCCCCGAGGGCCTGAAATATCTCAGCGAGGTCACCGAGCTTCTGCGGGTGCACGGCGGATTGGTCCACGTGGTGGGCCACGTTGACGAGAGCGAGGCCCCGGGACCGGCCGGGTTCGACCTTTCGGTGCGCCGCGCGGCCGGGGTGGCCAAGTATTTCCTGGAGCAGGGCGGCCTCGACCCCAGGCGGCTCCTGGTGAGCGGGCAGGGGGCCTTCCGGCCCGAGTCGCCCGCGGGCCTGGACGGCAGCGCCGAACGCAACCGGCGGGTGGAGATCCTTCTGCTCAGCGAGCGATGATCCAAGGAGCGAACGCATGAACCGCAAGAACATCGTGGGCCTGATCCTTTGTCTTCTCCTTTTTGTGGCCAGCTTCGCCCTGACTCCCTCGGGCCTGGCCGGATACTGGGACCTGGCCGCGCTCCTGGTGGTCTTCTCCGGCCTGGGGGCGGCCACGCTCATGGCCTACCCCGTGGAGACCCTGCGCAACGCCTTTGCCGTGGCCCGCAACGCCTACGGCACAAAGCCCCAGACCCCTGAGGAAGTGGCCCGCACGCTCCTGGACCTCTCGGTGCGTTCCCGCGTGGACGGGGTGCTCTCCCTGGAGCGCATGGAGGAGATGTCCCGCGACACTTTCCTGTCCGGGGCCGTGCAGTGTCTGGTGGACAACTACAAAGAGGACGAGATCCGCGACCTGCTCGGCGCGGAGATGCATTTTTTCGCCCTGCGCCGCCAGCAGAGCGAGCGCGTCTTCCAGACCCTGGCCCGGCTGGGCCCGGCCTTCGGCCTGGCGGGCAGCGTCATCGGCATCATCGGCATGATCATGGGCATCAACGACACCGCGGTGATCCTCCAGAACATCCCGGTGGCCTTCATCTCCACCCTCTACGGCGTGGTCCTGGGCAACTTGGTCTTCGCGCCCATGGCCGAGAACATCCACCACCAGACCCGGGCCCAGCTCCTGAACCAGCAGCTGGTCATGGAGGGCGTGGCGGCCATGGCCCGGGAGCAGAATCCCTACAAGCTGGAACGCCGCCTGAGCGCCTTTTTGACTCCCGGCCTGCGCCAGGAGCAGGCCCTGGCCCTGCGCGGCTTCGCCCGCAAACACGCCAGACGCCGCCAGGAGACCGCCGGGGCCAAGGAGGACGCCGCGAGCCTGCTGGCCCGGGCCTCCTGAGCCTTTTTCCCCTGGTCCGAAAGGAGCCCTGCGGGGCTCCTTTTTTTTGCGGCCCTGTGCTAGCAGAAGCGGAAGGGAGGATTCATGCCCATTCTGGCGGCGGACATCGGCGGCACCCACAGCCGCTTTGCTCTGTTCGAGCAGGGTCCCGCGGGACCGGCTCCCGTGGGGGAGGTCTGCCGCCTGCGCACGGCCGAGTCCGGCTCCCTGGCCGCGCTCCTGGCCCGGGCCTGGGAAGGCCTGGGCGCAGGCCCCGGCGATGTGGACCTGGCCGCCCTGGCCGTGCCCGGCCCGGTGCGGGACCGGACCTATTGCAAGCCCCCGAACATCGCCTGGGACATGGACGTGTCCCGCTGCGCCCATGACTTCGGCTTGCGGCGTTGCCTGCTCCTCAACGACTTCGCGGCCCAGGCCTTCGCCTGCCGCACCCTGGCCGTGGACCAGTCCAGGGTCATCAAACCCGGCCGGGCCGACTCCGCCGGGACCCTGGCCGTGGTGGGCGCGGGCACGGGCCTGGGACACTGCGCGCTGACGCCCTGGGGAGGGGACCAGGTGCCCGTGGCCTCGGAGGGCGGGCACGCGGCCTTCGCCTTCGTGGGGCCGGAGGAGGCCGAGTACGGCGAGTTCGTGCGCCGTGTCCTGGCGCGGCCCTATGCCCACGGCGACGCCGTGGTTTCGGGTCCGGGCCTGTCCCTGCTGCACCGTTTCCACACCGGCCGGGAGCTGGCTCCCGAGGCCGTGGCCGCCGAGCTCACGCCGGATTGCCCCACCCTGGTCTGGTTCGCCCGTTTTTACGCCCGGGCCTGCCGCAACTACGCCCTGACCGTGCTGGCCACGGGCGGCCTGTTCGTGTCCGGCGGGGTGGCGGAGCGGACCCCGGCCCTGGTGGACAACGACCACTTTCGCGCCGAGTTCGTCTGCTCGCCGTCCCACGGCCCGCTCCTGGAGCGGTTGCCGGTGCGGCTCAACACCAACAGGGACAGCGGGCTGCACGGCGCGGCCCTGGCCGGGTTCCTCGCCCTGGAGCGGGGGCGTCCGGCGGTTCCTGGGGAGGAATCATGATCGCTTCGGAGACGAAACGGCTCGTGGTCCTGCTTCTGCTGGCCGCGGCCCTGGCGGTGTGGGCCGGCCTGGAGCCCCAGCGCCTTGCGGACCTGGCCGCCTGGCGGGACGGGCATCCCGTGCTCGCCTTCCTGGCCGCGCTGGTGCTGGCGTCGCTGGCCGGGGCAGCGCCTGTCCCGGGCCGTGCGGCCCTGGTCCTGGCCGCCGGAGCCGCCCTGGGCTTCTGGGGAGGGACCCTGGCCTCGGTCTGCGGCCTGGGCCTCGGGGCCACGGCCGCTTGCGCCCTGTTTCGCACGCGCCTGCGGGGCTGGGCCCAGCAGCGCTTCGGCCTCCAGCTCCGGCGCATCAGCCACGGCGTGCAGCTGCGCGGGGCCTGGTATCTCTTCTCCATGCGGCTCAACGGGTCCACGCCGTTCTTCCTGATCAGCGCGGCCCTGGGGCAGGCGCCCATCCGGCTCGCCAGCTTCCTCTGGGTCTCGATCCTGGGCCTGCTGCCCGAGACCATGGTCCTGGCCAATGCGGGCCGCGCCCTGGCTGCCGTGGCCGGCTCATGGCCGTCTGTCCTGGACGCCTTCGCGTCCCTGCTCCTGGCGGCCCTGTTTCCCCTCCTGGCGCAGCGGGGCCTGCCCCTGCTCCTGGAGCGGGCGGGCCGGGTCAGGACCGGTTGAAGGAAACCCGGACCTGGGATACAAGAGCCCCGGCGCAGGTGATGCGCCGCTTCTTTTTTAGTGAATTCGGGAGCTTGTCTTGTCCAACGCCGATCGCTACACCAAGATGTATCCGGTCTCCTGGGAGCAGCTCCAGCGGGACTGCCGGGCCCTGTCCTGGCGGCTCATGGAGCGGGGGCCCTGGACCGGGATCTACGCCATCACCCGTGGCGGGCTGGTGCCCGCGGCCATCATCGCCCGCGAGCTGGACATCCGGCTCATCGACACGGTCTGCGTCTCCAGCTACGATTGGCAGCGGCAGGGCGGGGCGGCGGTGCTCAAGGAGATCCGCGGCGACGGCGCGGGCTGGCTTCTGGTGGACGACCTGGTGGACACGGGCCGCACCGCGCGCCTGGTGCGGGAGATGCTGCCCAAGGCCCACTTCGCCACGGTCTATGCCAAGCCCGAGGGCCGTCCTCTGGTGGACACCTTCGTCACCGAGGTGAGCCAAGACACCTGGATTCTCTTTCCCTGGGACGCGGAGTCCCAGTTCGTGCAGCCCATCGTCAAGAAATGCACCTGAGACCGTAATCCGAGGAGCGTCACCATGAACCTGTTCACGAGCATGCGCGCGAAGTTGGCGGTCCTCTGCCTGGCCGCGGCCCTGGCCCTGTCCCTGGCCGCCTGCGGTGAGCAGAAGGCCGAGCAGAAGGCCGCGGAAAAGCCCGCCGTCGAGGCCAAGCCCGCCGAGACCCCGGCCGCGGACAAGAAACTCAAGGTCGGCTTCATCTACGTTTCGCCCGTCGGCGACGCCGGATACTCCTACGCCCACCACCAGGGCGAGAAGGCCGTGGCGGCCCTGCCCTACGTGGAGGCCTCCTACGTGGAGTCCGTGCCCGAGGGCGCCGATTCCGAGCGCGTCATCACCAACATGGCCCGCAAGGACTTCGACCTCGTCTTCGCCACGAGCTTCGGCTACATGGACTCCACCCTCAAGGTGGCCAAGGAATATCCCAAGACCAGGTTCATGCACTGCTCGGGATTCAAGACCGCCGACAACATGAACAACTATTTCGGCCGGATGTACCAGGCCCGCTACCTCACGGGCATGGTGGCCGGGATGATGACCAAGAAGAACATCCTGGGCTATGTGGCCGCCTTCCCCATCCCCGAGGTCATCCGCGGCATCAACGCCTTCACCCTGGGCGCGCGCTCGGTGAACCCCCAGGCCCAGGTGCGCGTGGTCTGGACCAAGACTTGGTACGACCCGGCCCTGGAGAAGGACGCGGCCGTGAGCCTGCTGGACGTAGGCGCGGACGTCATCGCCCAGCACCAGGACTCCCCCGGCCCGCAGGAGGCCGCCCAGCAGCGCGGGGTGTACAGCGTGGGCTACAACTCCGACATGAGCGCCTTCGCGCCCAAGTCCCACCTCACGGCGGCGGTCTGGAACTGGGCGCCGCTCTATGTCCAGACCGTGGAAGAGGTGAAGAACGGCGCCTGGAAGGGCAACCAGGCCATCTGGTGGGGCATGGACAAGGGCGTGGTGGACATCGCCCCCTACGGCCCCATGGTCCCGGACGAGGTCAAGGCCAAGGTCGAGGCCAGGCGGGCCGAGCTCAAGGCCGGCACGGACACCGTGTTCACGGGCCCCATCAGGGACCAGGCCGGCAAGGAGCGTTACGCCGCGGGCCAGAAGGCCCCGGACGCCGACCTGCTGGGCATGACCTGGTTCGTGGAAGGTGTGGTCGGCACCACCGAGTAGCCGCATGCCCGCGCTGCGCGTCATCAAGCGAGACGAGCCCTGGAAGGGGGGCGCCCTGGTCATCGTCCTGGGCGCCCTCGCCTTTTCCCTGGGGGCCGGCATCCTCATGCTGGCCGCCCAGGGCAAGTCGCCGCTTCAGGGCGCCGTGGTCCTCTGGCAGGGCACCTTCGGCAACGTTTTCGCCCTGGAGGACGCCCTGCGCAAGTCCGTGCCCATCTTCCTCTGCTCCCTGGGCGTGGCCGTGGCCTTCCGCATGCAGGTCTGGAACATCGGGGCCGAGGGCCAGTTCGCCCTGGGGGCCATCGGCGCCACCTGGGCCGCGCTCAGCTTCCCGGGCCTGCCCGCGTTCCTGCTCCTGCCGCTCATGTTCCTGGCGGCTCTCGTGGCGGGCGGGCTCTGGGCCCTGGTCCCGGCCTGGCTCCGGCTGCGGCTCAAGGTGAACGAGATCATCACCACGCTCATGCTCAACTACATCGCCATCCTGCTCCTGGACTTCCTGGTCTTCGGAGTCTGGAAGGATCCCACCAGCTTCGGCTTCCCCATGACCCCGGAGTTCCCCAGGGCCGCGCTCCTGGGGCCCATCGGCGGCACGCGCCTGCACTGGGGCTTCGCGGTCTGCCTGGCGGCCGGGGCGGGTTTCTGGGCCTTTTTCCGCTTCACGCTCCTGGGCTACGAGCTCAAGGCCGGGGGCGAAGGCGCGCGCGTGGCCCGCTACGCCGGGCTGCCCTACGGCTTCCTGGTGGGCTTCGTCATGACCGTGTCCGGAGCCCTGGCCGGGCTGGCCGGGTGCGTGGAAACCTCGGCCGTTCTTGGGCGGCTTCAGCCCAGCCTCATGGCCGGGTACGGCTACACGGCCATCGTGGTGGCCTGGCTGGCCCGGCTGGAGCCCCTGCCCATCGCTCTGGCCTCCTTCCTCCTGGCCGTGCTGCGCGTGGGCGTGGAGAACCTCCAACTGGAGATGCAGATTCCCGCGGCCTACGGCTCCATCATGGAGGGGCTCATCCTGCTGAGCGTGCTGGCCGGACAGTTCTTCCTGACCTACCGCCTGGGGCGGCGGGAGGGCTAGGGCATGGACTGGGACATCCTGGTGGCCCTGCTGGCCGCGGCCGTGCAGTCCGGTACGCCGATCCTCTACGCCACCCTGGGCGAGATGCTTTCGGAAAAGGGCGGGGTGCTTAACCTGGGCGTGGAGGGCATGATGAGCGTGGCCGCCCTGGCCGCCTTCCTTACTGCTCATCTCACTGGCTCGGCCTGGCTGGGCCTGGCGGCGGGCGGAGCGGCCGGGGCCTGCCTGGCCCTGCTGCACGCCGTGGTCTGCATCGGTTTCTTGGGCAACCAGGTGGTCTCTGGCCTGGCCCTGACCATCCTGGGCCTGGGGCTCACGCACTTCTTCGGCACCCCGTTCATCGGCCTCGCCGCGCCGGGCTTTTCCAAGTTCAGCCTGCCGCTTCTGGGCAGCCTGCCGGTGCTGGGCGACATCCTCTTCCGCCAGGACGCCCTGGTCTATCTCTCCTACCTGCTGCCCGCGGGCTTCTGGTTCTTCCTTCAGCGCACGCGGCCGGGCCTGGCCGTGCGGGCCGTGGGCGAGATGCCCGCCGCCGTCGCGGCGGCCGGGCTCCATCCGCTGCGGCTGCGCTTTTTCACGGCCGTGGCAGGGGGGGGCCTGGTGGGCCTGGGCGGGGCCTACCTCTCCCTGGCCTACACCCACCTCTGGACCAATGGGCTCTCGGCCGGGCGCGGCTGGATCGCCGTGGCCCTGGTCATCTTCGCCTTCTGGAAGCCGGGCCGGGCCGTGATCGGGGCCTATCTCTTCGGCGGGGTCATGGCCTTTCAGCTCCGGCTCCAGGCCACGGGCACCAACCTGCCCTCGTCGCTTCTGCTCATGCTGCCCTACGCCCTCACCGTGCTCGTGCTGGTCTTTTCGGCCTGGCGCGGCCGGGCGGCCGGCGCGCCCGCGGCCCTGGGCGTGAACATCGAGCCGGAGGGCTGACATGGACCAGCTCCCGGCCCGTCCCGAACACCTGGCCCTGCCCGACGCCGAGCCCGTGGTGGCCCTGCGCGGGCTGACCAAGCGCTTCGGCAAGGTCCTGGCCAACGACTCCATCACCCTGGAGATCCGCCCCGGCCGCATCAAGGCCCTTTTGGGCGAGAACGGCGCGGGCAAGAGCACGCTCATGGGCATGCTGGCCGGGCGGCTTGCTCCGGACGCCGGGCGCATTGAGGTGGACGGCCGCAAGACGCGCTTCGCCTCGGCCCGCGAGGCCATCGCCGCGGGCATCGGCATGGTCTATCAGCACTTCATGCTGGTGGACGCCATGAGCGTGGCTGAGAACGTGCTCCTGGGCCAGGAGCCGGGCTTCCTGCTCTCGCCCCGGGACATGGAGCGCCGCGTGGCCGAGCTGGCCGTACGCTACCGCCTGGAGATCGACCCCGCGGCCCGGGTGGGCGACCTGTCCATGGGCGAGAAGCAGCTGGTGGAAATCCTCAAGCTCCTTGCCCGCGACAGCCGGGTGCTCATCTTCGACGAGCCCACGGCCGTACTCACCCCGGCCGAGACCTTCCGGCTTTTCGAGGCCCTCTGGTCCATGACCAGCCAGGGCAAGGCCGTGGTCTTCATCAGTCACAAACTGGAAGAGGTCCTGGCCGTGGCCGACGAGATCGCGGTGCTGCGCGCGGGAAAGGTGGAGGCCGAGCTGCGGCCCGAGGAGATCGGGTCCAAGGCCGACCTGGCCCGGATCATGATCGGCAAGGACGTGCTCCTGGAGGTGGATCGCACGGCCGCCGAGGTGCGCGAGCAGGTGCTGGAGATCAGGAACCTCACGGGCCTGGGCCTTGCGGACATCAACCTGACGCTCCAGCGCGGCGAGATCCTGGCCGTGGTGGGCGTGGCGGGCAACGGCCAGAAGCCGCTGGTGGAGGCGGTCTGTGGCCTGACCCGCCCCCCCAGGGACACCATCTTCATCCTGGGCAAGCCCTGGCGCGAGTACTACGCGGACCCGGACTGGAAGCACACGCTCTCCTACATCCCGGAGGACCGCCTGGGCCTGGCCACCATGCGCAACAAGAACCTGGTGGACAACATGCTGCTGACCACGCGCAAGGGCTTCCGCAAGGGGCCGCTTCTGCGCACGGGCCAGGCCGAGGCCAAGACCCGAGCCCTGGTCAAGCGCTTCGACATCAAGCCCGGCCGGGTGCGGGTCCTGGCCTGGCAGCTTTCGGGCGGCAACCTCCAGAAGGCGGTGCTGGCCCGCGAGCTTTTCCGCGAGCCGCGGCTCATCGTGGCCGAGCAGCCCACCCAGGGCCTGGACGTGGCGGCCACCGAGGAGGTCTGGCGCAGGCTCCTGGACGCCCGGGACATGGCGGGCATCCTGCTGGTCACGGGCGATTTGAACGAGGCGTTGCAACTGGCGGACCGCGTGGCGGTGATGTACCGGGGCAGGGTGGTGGCGCAGTTCCCGGTCACGGACCAGGAGCAGGTGGACAGGATCGGCCTGTACATGGCCGGGGTGACGGAGTCGTAGCGGCTTTTTCGTCGAGGGGCTTTGGAGAGAAGCGCGAGGGGGACCTTTCCGCGGCAAGGTCCCCCTCGCTTTTGCTTATTCTTCGCCTTTCCCCGTGGCCTTGGCCAGGCGCTCCAGGTAGTCCCAGGAGGCGTCCACGGACCGTTGGATTTCAGCCACGTCCTTCTCCGAGAGGTGCCGGAAGCGGCGCTGGAGCTTCAGGTAGTCCAGCACGGGCTGCGGCTTGGCCGGCTTGCGGCTGATGACGAAGCGGCCGCCGATGACCTCGTAGAGCGGGAAGACCTTGGTGTTCACGGCCAGCCGCGCGATCTCCACGGACTTGGAGCCGGCCAGGCCCCAGCCCGTGGGGCAGGGGGCGTAGATGTGCAGGTAGGCCGGGCCGTCCACGGCCAGGGCCTTGCGCACCTTGTTCATGAGGTCCAGGTGGAAGGCCGGGGCGGCGGTGGCCACGTAGGGGATGCCGTGGGCCGCCGCGATGAGCGGCAGGTTCTTCTTCTGGGTGTGCTGTCCCTTGCTCTGCTTGCCCGCGGGCGAGGTGGTGGTGGAGGCGCCCCAGGGCGTGGAGGACGAGCGCTGGATGCCCGTGTTCATGTACGCCTCGTTGTCCAGGCAGACGTAGAGCATGTCGTGGCCGCGCTCCAGGGCCCCGGACAGGGACTGGAGCCCGATGTCGGCCGTGGCCCCGTCGCCCGCGAAGCAGATCACGTGGGGCTTCTTCTTGATCTGGCCCTGGCGGTGCAGGACCTTGACCGCGGCCTCGATGCCGGAGCCCACGGCGGCGGCGTTCTCGAAGGCCACGTGCAGCCAGGGCAGCTTCCAGGCGGTCTGGGGGAAGGGCGAGGTGACGATCTCCATGCAGCCCGTGGCGTTGGCCACGATGATGTTCCTGCCCGCGGCCTTGGTCACCATGCCCATGGCCAGGATCTCGCCGCAGCCCTGGCAGGCGCGGTGGCCCGAGGAGATCATGCACTCCTTGGGCGTGTTCTTGGCCGTGATCTTCTCGAAGTCGATGGCGATGTCCCTAAGCATTGCTGTCCACCCCCCAGAGCGTGTAGGTCTTGGCCAGCTTGCCCTTCTTGGCCAGCCGGTACATCTCCTTGAAGTCCGCCACCGGCACGTCGCGGCCGCCCAGGCCCGCCACCACGTTGACGATCTCGGGCGCGTTCTTGTCCTTGTAGAACACGCCTTTGAGCTCCTGGGCCACGGGGCCGCAGGCCGAGCCCGGACTCATGGCCCGGTCGATGACGATGAGCCGCTTGGCGTCCTTGCAGGCCTTCTTGAACTCCTGCTCCGGGAAGGGCCGCCAGAGGCGGATGCGCACCTGGCCCACGTCCTCGCCGTCCTCGTTCAGGCTGTCCACGGCGCTCCACACGCTCTCGCCCAGGGAGCCCATGGTCACGAACAGGGTCTTGGCCTTTTTCTTGCCGTTGGTTTCGATGAGGTCGTACTTGCGCTCGAAGGCCTTGCCCGCCTCCTTGAGCACCTCGGCCACCACGGCCTTGGAGTCCAGCAGGGCCTGCTCGCACTGCTTCTTGGCCTCCATATAGACTTCGGGCACGCCCACCGGCCCCATGGTCACGGGCTTGGCCGGGTCGAGCCTGAGGGCGGGCTTGTAGGGCGGCAGGAAGGCGTCCACCGCGGCCTGGGCCGGGAAGATCACCGGCTCGATCATGTGGGTCAGGATGAAGCCGTCCATGTTCACGGCCACGGGCAGGAGAACGCGGTGGTCCTCCGCGATCTTGAAGGCCGCGACGGTCAGCTCCATGGCCTCCTGGCCGTCCTCCACGAAGAGCTGGACCCAGCCGATGTCGCGCTCGGCCATGATGTCCGAATGGTCGTTCCAGATGGAGATGGGGCCGGAGAGGGAGCGGTTGGCCACGGTCATGACGATGGGCAGCCTCTGGGCCGAGGCGATGAAGAGGATCTCGTGCATCAGGGCCAGGCCCTGGGACGAGGTGGCGGTATAGACCCTGGCCCCGGCGGCGGAGGCGCCCACGGCCGCGCTCATGGCCGAGTGCTCGGACTCCACGGGGATGAACTCGGCGTCCAGCTCGCCGTTGGCCACGTAGGTGGAAAGCTCCTCCACGATGTGGGTCTGGGGCGTGATGGGGTAGGCGGAAACCACCTGGGCACGGGCCAGCTTCACGGCCTCGGCCACGGCCAGGGACACCTCGATGCCGACGCGCTTCTTCTCCATCACTTCTCCTCCATGACCATGGCGATGGCCTGCTTCGGGCACTCGTTGGCGCAGATGCCGCAGCCCTTGCAGTAGGTGAAGTCCGGGCGGAAGAAGCCGTCCCGTCCCTCGCTGATGCAGAACTCGGGGCAGTAGAGCTCGCACATGCCGCACTTGATGCACTTCTCTTCGTCCAGGCGGGGAATGAGCGTGCGCCAGTCACCGGTCTTGAGCTTGGCAGCGCTGCCCGGCTCCAGAATGGCCGCTCCCAGGGCCAGGTCCTGCCAGGCGCACAACGACTTCTTGGCCATGCCATGCCTCCTTGTGGCGTGGTTTCGAGGAAATCGGAAAGACCGCACCTCCCTATCCCAATTTCCCGGGAGGGGGACCGGAAAAACGGTCAGCGGACGAATGGGCCGGTGAACGGCAGGGCAGGGGTCAGTCGAAAAGCACGGAGCCGGCCTGGAGCAGGTCGTCCAGCTCGGAGTCCGTGAGGCGCAGGCGGCGCTGGAGCAGGTGCATCTCCGCGCCCGGATCGAACAGGGGGTAGTCCGAACCGAACAGGATGCGTTCGCGGGGGTGGCGCTTCCAGATGGCGAAGAGCTCCTCGTCCGGGATGAAGGCCAGGCTGCTGGAGGTGTCCAGGAACACGTCCGTGCCCACCAGGTGCTCGAGCGCCCATTTCCAGTGGAGGTAGCCGCCCATGTGCGCGGCGATGACCTTGCGGTCCGGGAAGGCCTTGAGGAGCGCCGCCAGCTTGCGCGGGCAGGAGGGGTTCTTCTCCGGCGGCAGGTCGTCGCCCACGTGGACCATGAGGATGAGATCCTGCGGCACGCTTTCCATGAGCTGGTAGAAGGCCGGGTCGTCCAGGAAGAAACCCTGGAAGTCGGGGTGGAACTTGAGGCCGCGGATTCCGGCCGCCGCGAGCCGCTCCAGCTCGCGGGCGTTGTCGTGGTAGCCCGGATGCAGGGAGCCGAAGGCGATGACCTCCGGGTGCTTGCGGATGAGTTCCATGGCCCAGTTGTTGGCCGGGACCACCTGGGAGGGATCCGTGGCCGCGGTGTGCAGCATGACCGCGTCCAGCCCGGCGCGTCCGGCGCGCTCCAGGAGGTCCTCCACCGTGCCCTCGCCCACGGGCGTGATGCCGTAGTGCTCGAAGAGCTGGTCCAGGACCTTCTGGGCGATCTTGGGGTGGAAGGCGTGGGTATGGACGTCGATGCGCACGGTGCTTTTCCGGTGTTCTGTAATGGAGCGGAAGGGTTGACTATACCTGCTTTGGCCCCGGGGCAAGGGCGGGGCGCTCACTTCAATATTACTTTCTTGAAATCATGGGGGAATTTTTTTCGGAATTTCCCGCGACATGGGGTAGGGTTCCCTGCTGCGAGGGCCGGAATCCGGCCCGGGAGGTGCGCATGTTCGGCATCGGCTCCACCGAGCTTCTGGTCATCCTGGTCATCGGCGTGCTGGTCTTCGGCTCCAACCGGCTGCCCGCCATCGGCACGGGCCTGGGCAAGGCCATCCGCGATTTCCGCAAGGCCGCGGCCGGGGAGAGCGCAGAGTCCGAGCCTCGGCGCCTCGACACATCCGAGTGAGGACATGATGGGCAAATACGGTTGCGTGCTTCAGGCCATGATCATGATGCTGCTGGCCCTGGCGGCCATGGGGCTTTATGAATACGGGGCCATGCTGCCAGCCGGGGCGCTGGCCGCCGTCTCCCTGGTGGTCATGGGCTGGGGGCTCTGGATCGTGAACCGCAAGCGGCCGGACGATTAACCGAACAGCTCCTTGAGCCAGTCCGGCACACGCACCGGCCGGCCTTCGGCGTTGACGCAGGCGTGCTCGGTGCGGCCTTCGGCCATGAGCGTGGCGCGGTCCTGGGCATAGACCTGGTAGGCGAAGAGGATCGAGGCCCGCCGCCACTCGCTGATGCCGCAACGAATCCAGATCTCGTCGTCGTAGCGCGCCGGGATGCGGTAGCGGCACTGGGCTTCGCGCACGGGCAGGAACAGGCCGCGCCGCTCCACCTCGGCGTAGCTCATGCCGCGTTCGCGGATGAACAAGCCGCGCGCCCGCTCGAACAGGTGCAGGTATTCGGCGTAATAGACCACGCCCATGGCGTCGGTCTCGCCGTAGGACACCCGGTGGGCCAGCCAGGACTGGACGGCCGGGAACTCCGCGCCGCCGCTCATTTTCCCATCCTCTCCAGGCACCAGGGCAGAAGCCCGTGGCCCTGCTCCAGGACGAGCCCGGTCTGCCCGGCCAGGGCCTCGCTGAAGGCCGGCAGGCCCGAACCCGTGACGCCCGGGGCCAGGAACAGGAAGGGCACGGGATCGGGCGTGTGGGTTTTTTCCTTGATGGGCGTGTAGTGGTCGCAGGCTACGAGCCAGGCGGCCTCGTCGCCCAGGGCCTGGCGCAGGGGACCCACGATGCGCGCGTCGAAGCGGGCGATGGCCTCGGTCTTGTCCGCGGCGTTGCCCGCGTGGCCGCACTCGTCCGGGCCTTCCAGGTGCACGAACACGAAGTCGCCGGTCTCCAGGAACTTGAGCGCCGCATCCACCTTGCCCTGGTAGTTTGTGTCCAGAAGCCCGGTGGCTCCGGGCACCTCGATGACCTCCATGCCCGCGGCGCGGCCCAGGCCGCGCACCAGGTCCACGGCCGAGATCACCGCGCCCCTGGGGCCGAAGGTCTGGGCGAAGTCCGGCAGATGGAGCGGCCTGCCCTGGCCCCAGGGCCAGATGGAGTTGGCCTTGGTCTTGTTGGCCTTGGCCGCCAGGCGTTCGGCCGCGCTGTGGAGGAGGTCCCAGAGCCGGGCCGAGCGCGAGAAGGCCATGAGGTCCGGCTTGATGGCCTTGTCCGTGATGTCGTGGGGCGGGTTCACGTGGAGCCTGGCTTCGTCCTCCAGGGCGCCGCCTTTCTGCACCAGGAGGTGGCGGTACTGCACGCCCGGGTGGAAGGCGAAGGTCTCGTCGCCCAGGTGCTCCTGGAGGTCGCGCACGAGCGGCTCCGCGGCCTGGCTCGTGATGTGCCCGGCCGAGTAGTCGCGCATCCTGCCGTTCAGTCCCAGGCCCGTGACCGTCACCAGGTTGCAGCGCCAGACCAGGTCGTCGGGGTCCAGAGTCAGGCCCTGGGCCGCGGCCTCGATGGGTCCGCGTCCGGTGTGGTAGGTGGCGGGGTCGAAGCCCAGAAGCGCCATGTTGGCCACGTCCGAGCCCGGGGCCATGCCCTGGGGCACGGTGCGGCAGCGGCCCACCAGGGCCTCCCCGGCCATGGCGTCCAGGTTCGGGGTGGCCGCGGCCTCCAGGGGGGTCTTGCCGCCCAGGGCGTCCAGGGGCCAGTCGCCCATGCCGTCGGCGATGAGAAAGAGGAGTTTCATGGGCGCGCCTGTTTAGAGGATGCGGAAGAGCACGGTGGGCTTGCGGGTGAAGGCCATGGCGTCGATTTCAGCGGCCACGGCCTGGGCCGCCTTGGCCTGGGCCGCGTGGGTCAGGAACACGATGGGCACGTCCGTGCCGGACTCGTCGCCCTTCTGCACGGCCTGGGCGATGGAGATGTTGTGGTCGGCCATGGCCTTGGCGATGGCCGCCATGACGCCGGGCCGGTCGGCCACGGTGAAGCGGTAGTAGTAGCAGGACACGGCCAGCTCGGGCGGCAGGATGTCCGCGGCCGTGAGCGGGGCCGCGCCGAAGCCCGTGTTGTCCGGCACGAAGCCCGGGCGGCAGACGTCCATGAGGTCGGCCAGCACGGCGCTGGCCGTGGGCAGGGAGCCCGCGCCCTGGCCGTGGAGCATGATGGGGCCCACGGCGTTGCCCTCCAGGCGCACGGCGTTGTAGTTGCCGCCCACCCGGGCCAGGAGGAAGGTGTGCTTGACGAGCGCCGGGAAGACCCCGGCCTCCAGGCGGCCTTCCACGTCGCGCACCTGGGCCAGCAGCTTGATGCGGTAGCCGAACTCCCGGGCGATCTCGATGTCCTGCTGGGTCACGCCGGTGATGCCGCGCACGGGCAGGGCGCCCAGCGGGTAGTCCCGGCCGTAGGCCAGGCGGATGAGCACCACGAGCTTGTGGGCCGTGTCCACGCCCTCGATGTCGAAGGTGGGGTCGGCCTCGGCGTAGCCCAGGGCCTGGGCCTGGGTCAGGGCCGTGTCGAACTCCAGGCCGTTGGTGGTCATCTCCGAGAGGATGTAGTTGGCCGTGCCGTTGAGGATGCCCACCAGCTTCTCGATGCGGTTGCCGGAGAGGGAGTCCTTGAGGGCCTGGACAATGGGGATGCCCCCGGCCACGCTGGCCTCGTAGAGCAGGCCGCGGCCGTGCTTCGCGGCCAGGGCGAAGAGCCCGGGGCCATGCTCGGCCAGCAGGTGCTTGTTGGCCGTGATCACGTGCTTGCCGTTGGCCAGGGCGCGCTCGATGAGGGACTTGGCCGCGGCGATCCCGCCCATGAGCTCCACGATGACCGGGATCTCGGGATCGTCCACCAGGGCCGCGGGGTCGGTGACGAAGGACGCATCCGGACCCAATTGGGCGGCCCGTTGCTTGGAGGGGTCGCGCACGAGCACGGTCTTGATGGTCAGGCGCCTGCCGATGCGGCGCTCGATCCAGTCCCCGTTCTCCTGGAGGACCCGGGCCAGGCCCGAGCCCACCGTGCCGAATCCCGCCAGCCCGATGCGTACCGTTTCCATGATCCGTCCTATTTGCCGAAGAACTTTTTGATGCCGCGCATGGCCTGGTTGATGCGGTGGCGGTTCTCCACCAGGGCGAAGCGCACGTGCCCGTCGCCGTACTCGCCGAAGCCCAGGCCCGGGGACACGGCCACGTGGGCCTCCTTGAGCAGGAGCTTGGAGAACTCCACGCTGCCGAGCTTCTTGAACTCCTCCGGGATCGGGGCCCAGACGAACATGGTGGCCTTGGGCTTGGGCACGTCCCAGCCCGCCCGGGCCAGGCCCTCGCAGAGGGCGTCGCGGCGGTCCTGGTGCTCGTCCATGATCTCGCGCACGTATTCCTGCGGCCCGTTCAGGGCGTGGCAGGCCGCGATCTGGATGGGCTGGAAAATGCCGTAGTCCAGGTAGCTCTTGATGCGGGTCAAGGCCTGGACCATGTCCCGGTTGCCGCAGCAGAAGCCCACGCGCCAGCCGGCCATGGAATAGCTCTTGGTCAGGGAGAAGAACTCCACGCCCACGTCCTTGGCGCCTTCGGCCTGGAGGAAGCTGGGGGCCTTGTAGCCGTCGTAGGTGAAGTCGCAGTAGGCGAAGTCGTGGACCACCATCATTTCGTTTTCTTTGGCGAAATCCACGATGCGCTGGAAGAAGGCCAGGTCGCAGCACTCGGTGGTGGGGTTGTGCGGGAAGTTGATGACCAGGAGCTTGGGCTTGGGCCAGCAGTGGCGCACGGCCAGCTGCATGTCCTCGAAGAAGTCCCGGCCCGGGCCGATGGGGATGCGGCGCACGTCGGCCCCGGCGATGATCGCGGCGTAGGGATGGATGGGGTAGGCCGGGTCCGGGGTCAGGACCACGTCGCCGGGGGCGAGCATGACCAGGGCCAGGTGGGCCAGACCCTCCTTGGCGCCCATGGTCACCACCACTTCCTGGTTGTGGTCCAGCTCCACGTCGAAGCGGTTGCGGTACCAGTTGGCCATGGCCTGCCGCAGCCCGTTGATGCCCTTGGAGGCGCTGTAGCGGTGGTTGATGGGCTTCTGCACGGCCTCTATGAGCTTGTCCACCACGTGCTTGGGCGAGGGCAGGTCGGGGTTGCCCATGCCCAGGTCCACGATGTCGGCGCCGTCGTGGCGCAGCTTCATCTTGAGCTCGTTGACCGTGGCGAAGACGTAGGGCGGCAGACGGTGAACCCTGGCGAACTGGTGCATGGCCGTGACTCCTCGCAGTGCGCTGATGTGGTAAGGGATGAAGATGTATCTATTAGCCGCGCCGCCCCGGCCCTGTCAAAGCCAATTCACGGAGACCGCGCAGGCGTGTCGCCGCCCCGGGGCGATTGAACGGGAGTCGTCGCCGTGCTAGAATCGGAGTAAACGGTTCCGCCGCGCGGGACAGGGGAGGACGCCATGCCCAAGGCCCCGGATTACCATGCCATGCTTCAGGAGGCCCTGGTGGAGGCCCGGCTGGGCCTGGCCGAGGGCGGCATCCCCATCGGCGCGGCCCTGTTCGACGCCGCGGGGCGGCTCATCGGCCGGGGCCGCAACCGCCGCGTGCAGGACGGCGACCCCTCCATGCACGCCGAAACCAACGCCTTCCGCAACGCCGGACGCCGCAAGAGCTACCGCGACACCATCATGGTCACCACCCTGGCCCCCTGCTGGTACTGCTGCGGGCTCGTCAAGCAGTTCAAGATCGGCACGGTGGTGGTGGGCGAGTCGCGCACCTTCAAGGGCGGGGTGGCCTGGCTCAAGCGCCAGGGCGTGACCGTGGTGGACCTGAAGAGCAAGGAATGCGAGGACCTGCTGGCCCGCTTCATCCAGGCCAACCCCGAGGTCTGGAACGAGGATATCGGCGAGTAGAGGCTAGACCGCGGCCGGGCGCGGGTGCAGGTCGTTGGGGCAGGATTCGGCCCGGACCATGCGTGAAAGCGTCATGCAGTCCAGCTCCAGGGGGTCCTCGAAGGCCACCCCGCAGCGGCCCGGCTCCATCCAGCGCACCACGGCCCGGGTGCTGGAGAGGAAGCCGATGAGGCCGTTGAAGATGCAGCCGCGGAAAAAGACCGAGACGCCGGGGGAAAGCGGGGCGTCCTGGGGCAGGAGCAGGCAGGCCCCGGCCGGGGAGATGTCCTCGATGAGAACGTCGCACTCCTCGCCGTCCGCGCAGACGAAAAGGTCGCATTGACGCAGAGGCGCGAGCATCCCGGTGAGGGGCACGCGCAAATGGTTGCGGCGGTTGAATTCCACGAAATCCCCGAACTTGCGGCTTGTACTGGGCTCCCCATAGCCGCGCCCGTGGATTTTGGCAAGGCTTTTTCCCGGACCCCGTCTTGACCTCCCCGGGCGAATTCTTTAGCCTCCCATTCCTTATACAGACCGCGCCCGTTGCGGGACGCGGCGTTTCCCCCGAAGGAGAGGACCATCATGGTTCAGAAATCCGAGAAGATCTGGTTCGACGGCAAGCTGGTCCCCTGGGACGAGGCCAACGTCCATGTGCTGACCCATACCCTGCACTACGGCGCAGGCGTGTTCGAGGGCATCCGGGCCTACGAGTGCGCCGACGGCTCCTCGGCGGTCTTCCGCCTCAAGGAACACATCGTCCGCCTGCACGACTCCGCGCATATCATCGGCATCCAGACGCCCTTCGACGTGGACGAGCTCATGGACGCCTGCGTCGAGACCCTCCAGGCCAACAAGCTCAAGGCCGGCTACATCCGCCCCCTGGTCTTCATCGGCGACGGAGCCATGGGCGTGCACCCGGGCAAGAACCCCATCCGCGTGGCCATCGCCACCTGGCCCTGGGGCGCGTACCTGGGCGAGGAGGCCCTGGAGAAGGGCATCCGCATCAAGACCTCGTCCTTCGCCCGGCACCACGTCAACGTCATGATGACCAAGGCCAAGGTCTGCGGCAACTACGTGAACTCCGTGCTGGCCAAGACCGACGCCGTGGCCGACGGCTACGACGAGGCCCTCATGCTGGACACCCAGGGCTTCGTGTCCGAGGCCAGCGGCGAGAACATCTTCATCGTCAAGAACGATGTGCTCAAGACCACGCCGCTCACCTCGGTGCTGCCGGGCATCACCCGCGACAGCATCATGACCCTGGCCCGGGACCTGGGCTACGAGGTGCTTGAGCAGCTTTTCACCCGCGACGAGCTGTACATCGCGGACGAGGCCTTCTTCAGCGGCACGGCGGCCGAGATCACGCCCATCCGCGAGGTGGACCGCCGGACCATCGGCGAGGGCCACGCCGGCCCCGTGGCCAAGCTGCTGCAGACCGAGTTCTTCAAGGTGGTCAAGGGCCAGAACCCGGACTACGCCCACTGGCTGCACCCCTACACGGTGTAGCGCATCCGGACGGCACGGGGGGCCCCAGGCCCCCCTTTTCTTTCCCCGGGCGGACCTTTTCAAGCGCGGCCCGAGCGTGTACATCCGTAGGTCATGAGCGCTGCCAACCTCACCGCCAAGTACCGGCCCCGGACCTTTGCCGAGGTGGCCGGCCAGGACGCGGTCAAGGCCATCCTGTCCCGGGCCGCCGAGACCGGCCGGGTCGCCCCGGCCTACCTCTTCAGCGGCACCCGCGGCGTGGGCAAGACCACCATCGCCCGCATCTTCGCCAAGGCCCTGAACTGCGAGAAGGCCCCCACGGCCGAGCCCTGCAACCAGTGCGCCCACTGCCGCCAGATCACCGCGGGCGTGGCCCCGGACGTCATCGAGATCGACGGGGCCTCCAACCGCGGCATCGACGACGCCCGCCGCCTCAAGGAGGACATCGGCTACGCGCCCATCGAGTGCCGCTACAAGGTCTTCATCATCGACGAAGCCCACATGCTCACGCGCGAGGCCTTCAACGCCCTGCTCAAGACCCTGGAGGAGCCGCCCGCCCGCGTGACCTTCATCCTGGCCACCACCGAGGCCCACAAGTTCCCGGCCACCATCCTCTCGCGCTGCCAGCACTACGCCTTCAAGATGCTGCCCCAGGCCGCCATCGCCGCGCACCTGGAGAAGATCCTGGGCCTGGAGAGCGTGGAGTACGAGCCGGGCGCGGTGCAGCTTATCGCCCGCCGGGCTTCGGGCAGCGTGCGCGACGGCATGTCGCTGCTGGGCCAGGCCCTGGCCTTCGGCGAATCCCGGCTGGTGGAGGCCGACGTGCGCGGCTTCCTGGGCCTGGCCGGACAGGACGTGTTTTTCGCCCTCATGGAGGTGCTGCACGACCGCGACCTGCCCGGGGTGGTGGGCGTGCTGCGCCAGGTCCTGGACCAGGGCCTGGACCTGGGCTTTTTCCTGCGCGAACTCACCGGCTGTTGGCGGAACATGTTTCTGCTGCGCCAGGCCGGGGAGGCGGCCCTGCCCGTGCTCGACCTCTCGGCCGAGGAGGCCGCGGCCTGGCTGGACTGGGCCGGGCGCTTCGAGCCCGCCTACATCCACGCCTGCTGGCAGATGACCCTGGAGGGCCAGCGCCGCGTGCTCACCAGCCTGGAGCCCGCCCTGGCCCTGGAGCTGCTGCTCCTGAACCTGGCCAGCCTGCCCGAGCTCCTGGACCTGGAGACCCTGGCGCCCAAGGCCGGGAATCCCGCGCCTGCCCGTTCCGGCTCCACGCCGCCGCCCCGCCCGGCCCCGGCCGCGCCGCGCGGCGCGCCCCAGTCCGCACCGCAGGCCGCACCGCAAAACGCGCCCCAGGCCACGCCCCGCGCCGAGCCCGCAGCAGCCCTGGCCGCGGAGAACGTCGCGCCTGCCGCGGCTCCGGCCGGAGGCGCGACGCCCACCTGGCAGGGCTTTGTGGAATTCCTGGCGGCCAAGAACGGCCAGGCCGAGTCCAAGATTCCCGGCCTGCGCCAGATGACCGGCGAGCTGGAGGAGGGCGGCCTGCTCATCCGCTGCCCGGAGTTCCAGGCCGAGCGGGTGGCCGCGCCGGAATGCCTGCGCGTCCTGACCCGTTTCGCCCGGGAGTATTTCGGCCGCGACATGGCCGTGCGCGTGGATCGCAGGGTTTCGGCCCCGCACCGAACGCCGGGCGAGTTGGAGGCCGAGGCCCTGGAACATCCCGGGGTGCGCAAGGTCCTGGACTCGTTCCAGGCCAAGCTTCTGAACGTGCAGCCCCGCCGCCCGGGCTGAACCTACCGTTCACCGAAAATCCGCTACACTTTTCCATTCAATCCGTTAGCAAGCAGGAGGAACGATGAAGGGCATGAACGAGATGCTGCGCCAGGCGCAGATCATGCAGAAGAAGCTCACCGCCGTGCAGGAGGGCCTCAAGGAGAAGCAGGTGGAGGCCGCCAGCGGCGGGGGCATGGTCAGCGTGACCGCCACCGCGGCCCAGGAGATCGTGGCCGTGCGCATCGATCCGTCGGTGGTGGCTTCCGGCGACGTGGAGATGCTCCAGGACCTGGTCCTGGCCGCGGTGAACGAGGCGCTCAAGAAGGGCAAGGAGGTCATGGAGCAGGAGATGGGGCAGGCCACCGGCGGCATGCGCATCCCGGGTCTGTTCTAGGAGCGGCCCTGTGGACAAGCTGCCCGGTCCCCTCAAGGACGTGGTGGAGCGCCTCACCCGGCTGCCCGGCATCGGCCCCAAGTCGGCCCTGCGCATCGGCCTGCACCTGCTCAAGCTGCCCCAGGATTCGGCCCAGGACTTCGGCCGCAGCATCATCGAGCTGCGCGAGAAGCTATGCCTCTGCGAGGAATGCGCTAGCCTGGCCGAATCGAGCCCGTGTCCGCTCTGCGCGGACCCGGCGCGGCACCGCGACCAGCTCTGCCTGGTGGCGGACTGGGACTCGCTCCTCTCCATGGAGGAGATGGGCCTGTTCAGGGGGCGCTACCTCGTGCTGGGCGGGCTGCTTTCGCCCCTGGACGGGGTGGGACCGGGGAGCCTGGAGTTCGGCCGGCTGCGCAGGCGGCTGGCCGGGGGCGAGGTCAGCGAGGTGATCCTGGCCCTGGGCGCCACCTTGGAGTCGGAGACCACGGCCTCCTACGTCAAGAACATGGTGGAGGCCGACTTCCCCCAGGTGGCCGTGAGCCGCCTGGCCCAGGGCATCCCCATGGGCGCGGAGGTCAAGTACATGGACAGGGAGACGCTGCGGCAGTCCCTCCTGTACCGGCAGAAGGTCTGAGGGCCGGGATTGTCCCGGCGAAACCACGAAAGCGGGGACGATCATGATTGAGATTCGCATTCACGGCAGGGGCGGACAGGGCGGCGTGACCTCGGCGGAACTGCTGGCCCGGGCGGCCATCTCCACGGGCAAGTTCGCCCAGGCCTTCCCGAGCTTCGGTCCCGAGCGCCGCGGCGCGCCGGTGCAGGCCTATGTGCGCGTGGACGACAAGAAGATCCGCCTGCGCGAAAAGATTTACGAGCCGGACCTGGTCCTGGTCCTGGACCCCTCCCTGCTGGACATCGTGGACGTGGCCGAGGGCCTCAAGGACGGCGGCATGGTGGTGGTGAATTCCGCCGCCTCGGCCAAGGAGCTCAAGAAGAAGTACAAGTGGCCCAAGGCCGCTGCCGTGGACGCCGCCAAGGTGGCCATGGAGGAGCTGGGCGTGCCCATCACCAACACCACCATGCTGGGCGCGTTGCTCAAGGCCTCGGGCCTCATGGCCGTGGAGGGCATGAGCGAGGTCATCGCCGAGCGTTTCGGCGGCAAGCTCGGCCCCAAGAACTTCAAGGCCCTGGAGCGGGCTTTCCGGGAGACCCAGGTCGCCTAGCCAAGCGCGCCGATGATTGCTACAAAGGGCCGGAACAACCGGCCCTTTTTCATTCGAGGAGTTCCGTGCCCGTCAGCATCACCGTGGAAATCCACAATCTGGTCTTCGCCAACGCCGAGAACGGCTACACCGTGGCCCGCGGCCGCTGCAAGGACGAGCCCGGCGTCATCACCGTGGTGGGCTGCCTGGGCCAGCCCAGCCCGGGCGAAACCCTGGTCGTCACCGGCGACTGGAAGTTCCACCCCCGTTTCGGCCGCCAGTTCGAGGTCTCGAGCTTCGAACAGGGCCGCCCGGCCACGGAGAACGGCGTCATCCGCTTCCTGGCCTCCTCGGCCATCAAGAACGTGGGTCCCAAGCTGGCCGAGCGCATGGTGGCCCGCTTCGGCCTGGAGGTCCTGGACATCCTGGACGAGGATCCCGAGCGGCTCCTGGAAGTCAAGGGCATCTCCAGGAAGAAGCTCGGGGGCATCGTGGAGTCCTGGAGCCGCCAGCGCGAGATCAAGAATCTCATCGTCTTCCTGCACAGCCACGAGGTCCCGCCCACCTTCGCCCCGCGCATCTTCCAGCTCTGGGGCGCGCAGTCCGTGGACAAGCTCAAGGAGAACCCCTACGAGCTGGCCTACGAGATCCGCGGCGTGGGCTTCCGCACCGCGGACAACATGGCCCTCAAGCTGGGCTTCGCCCCGGACGCCCCGGCCCGGCTGGAGGCCGCGGTGGTCTATGCCCTGTTCTCCCAGAGCGAGCGCGGAGGGCATCTTTTCTGCTCCAAGGACAAGCTCTTCGAGGAGGTCTCGCGCATGCTCGGCAGCGCGCTGGACCCCGAGGCCTTCGACGACGCCCTGGCCGTCCTGGAGGACAAGAAGAGGGTGCGCGTGGAGGCCCTGCCCGAGATCGAGCTGGACGCCGCGGTCTATCTCCAGCACTTCTGGAAATGGGAGCGCGAGACGGCCCAGCGCCTCTTCGGCCTGGCCGCGCACCCCACGCCCGTGAGCCGGAGCAAAGTGGAGAAGGCCCTGCCCCAGGTGGAGCGCGAGGTGGGCATGGAGCTCACCCCAGAGCAGCGCGAGGCCGTGTTCGGGGCCTGCGTGAACAAGTCCTTCATCATCACCGGCGGGCCGGGCACGGGCAAGACCACCATCACCCGTGCCGTGGTGCGCACGCTCAAGGAGCTGGGCCTCAAGGTCAAACTGACCGCGCCCACGGGCCGGGCCGCCAAGCGCATGACCGAGGCCACGGGCTTCCCGGCCCAGACCGTGCACCGCCTGCTCCAGTACCAGCCCGACGGCTCCTTCCACTACTGCGAGGAGCAGAAGCTCAAGACCGACGCCCTGGTGCTGGACGAAGCCTCCATGCTCGACGTCCAGCTCTTTTTGGCCGTGTTGCGCGCCCTGCCGCTCACCAGCCGTCTGGTGCTGGTGGGCGACGCGAACCAGCTGCCCTCCGTGGGCCCGGGCAACGTGCTGGCCGACCTCCTGGAGAGCGGCTCCGTGCCCTCGGCCGTGCTGACCCACATCTTCCGCCAGGCCCGCGAAAGCTCCATCATCCTGAACGCCCACCGCATCAACGCCGGACAGTTCCCGCATCTGGACCCCCGGCCCGCGCCCGAGGCGGACTTCTTCTGGGTTTCGCAGGAGGACCCGGCCCGGGTTCAGGGCATCATCGTGGAGACGGTCTGCCAGCGCATTCCCGAGCGCTACGGCCTGGACCCTCTGCGCGAGGTCCAGGTGCTCACGCCCATGCACAAGGGCGAGGTGGGCACCCAGGCCCTCAACGAGGTGCTCCAGGACCGGCTCAATCCGCGCATCGGCCCGGAGATCCGGCGCGGCAACCTGCGCTTCCGCGTGGGCGACCGCGTGCTCCAGCTGCGCAACAACTACGACAAGGACGTCTTCAACGGCGACCTGGGCTGGATCATGGACCTGGACCCCGAGGAGGGCGGCCTGGTGGTGGATTTCGAGGGCAACCCCGTGGCCTACGAGGCCTCGGAGCTGGACGACCTGGCCCTGGCCTACGCCGTGAGCGTGCACAAGTCCCAGGGCAGCGAATATCCGGCCGTGGTCCTGCCCGTGGTCACGCAGCACTACATGCTGCTCCAGCGCAACCTGCTCTACACCGCGCTGACCCGCGCCCGGCGGCTGGCCGTGCTGGTGGGCAGCGAGCGGGCCTTCCACATCGGCCTGGCCAACACCACGGCGGGCCGCCGCATGACCTACCTGCGCCACCGCCTGCGCGACGTCTTCGCCCACGGCCTGCTCAGCTGAGCAGGGGGAGTGCTCATTTCCTCTTCCCAAGGGGGAGCATTCTGCTACTATGAGGCCGTCAACATCCGACACAAGGAGACGCGCCATGCTCAGCAAGAAGATGGAAAAAGCCATCAATGACCAGGTCACCTGGGAGTTCTATTCCGCCTACATCTACCTCGCCATGGCCGGGTGGTTCCACGGGCAGGGCCTGCCCGGGTTCGGGAACTGGATGGAGGTCCAGTACCAGGAGGAGGTCTTCCACGCCACGAAGATGTTCCACTATGTGTTGGAATCCGGCGGCAAGGTCGATCTCGGGGCCATCGCCAAGCCCAAGGTCAGCTGGAAAAAGCCCCTGGACGCCTTCCAGGACGCCCTGGCCCACGAGCAGGGCGTCACCGCCCGCATCGGCGCCCTGGTGGACCTGGCCCAGAAGGAGAAGGACCACGCCAGCAACAACTTCTTCCAGTGGTTCGTCAGCGAGCAGGTGGAGGAGGAGGCCAACGTCAACGACATCATCGGCAAGCTCAAGCTGGTGGGCGACGGCGGCGCGCTGTTCATGCTGGACAAGGATCTGGCCGCGCGGGTCTTCACTCCTCCGGCCGGGGCATAGGGACGCCTGCGGCGTCCCGGGAGATAGCCATGAGCGACCGTTCCCGACAGATGCTTTGCAAGGCCCTGGAGCTGGGCGAGAAGAGTCTGGATTTCTACGAGGGCAACATCGACGCCTGTCCCGACGGCCTGGGCCGCGAGATCTTCGAGGTCATCCGGGACGCCGAGAAGGACCACCTGGACCGCATCCGGGAGATCCACGACGCTCTGGCCGGGGGCTCCTCCTGGGAGCAGGCCTGCGTCCTGGACGAGGAGTCCGAGGAGGACATGCTGGCCTTCTTCCGGACCACGGCCACGGGCTACAAGAAGGACGACGCCTGCGCCACCGAGGTGGGGGCCCTGAACATGGCCCTGGACCTCAAGCTGGCCCTGGTGACCTTCTACGAGGAGTGGCTGGAGGAGGCCGAGGACGACACCGAGCGGGAGTTCCTGGACCGCATGGTGCAGGCGCAGCGCGGCCACTACCTCATGCTCTCCGACCTCCAGTACTACTACGAGGATCCCGAGGGCTGGGCCCTGGACCAGGGCGGCGCGTCCCTGGACGGGGTCTGAGCCCGGAGGCCCCATGTCCGCGAACATCAACATCCTGGTGGGCGGCGAGGCCGGACAGGGCTTGGCCACCATCGGCGAGTCCATGGCCCGGGCCATGACCCGCGCCGGATACGAGGTGGCGGTCTGCCAGGACTACATGTCCCGCATCCGCGGCGGCCACAACACCTTCGCCATCCGCACCGGCCCGGACCCGGTCCTGGCCCCGGCCGAGGACATCGACATCCTGGTGGCCCTGAACCAGGAGACCGTGGACCTGCATCTGTCCCGGCTCACGGGCCGCGGCGTGCTCGTGGCCGGAGACGGCCTGGCGATCCCGGCCGGGACCCCTTGCCTGCGCGTGCCCTTCCGCACCCTCGCGCCCAAGCCGCTCTACGACAACGTGGCGGCCCTGGGCGTGCTCGGCTCGGCCGTGTGCGGGGACGTGGCCATCCTGGAGCGCCTGGTTTCCGAGGCCTTCGCCAAGAAGGGGGCCGAGGTGCTGGAGGCCAACCTGACCGTGCTGCGCGCGGCCTACGCCTGGGTCAAGGAGCAGGACTTCAGCTTCGCCTGCATGCCGCCCGCGCCTGCGGAGAACGCGGGCCGCCTCATGCTCCACGGCAACGAGGCCATCGCCCTGGGCGCCCTGGCCGCGGGCTGCAACTTCGTGTCCTTCTACCCCATGACCCCGGGGACCTCCGTGGTCCTGACCCTCATCGACAAGGGCCGCGAGACCGGCCTGGTCTCCGAGCAGGCCGAGGACGAGATCGCGGCCGTGAACATGGCCTTGGGCGCGGCCTGCGCCGGGGCGCGCGCCCTGGTGAGCACCTCGGGCGGCGGCTTCGCCCTGATGTGCGAGGGCGTGAGCCTGGGCGGCATGCTCGAGCTGCCCGTGGTCCTCGTGGTGGCCCAGCGGCCCGGCCCGGCCACGGGCCTGCCCACGCGCACCGAGCAGGCGGACCTGAACCTCGTGCTCTACGCCGGGCACGGCGAGTTCCCCCGCGCCATCTTCGCCCCGGGCTCCCCGGAGGACTGCTTCTACCTGACCCACCGGGCCTTTGACCTGGCCGAGCGCTACCAGACCCCGTGCTTCGTGCTCACGGACCAGTTCCTGGCCGACTCGTACCGCTCCGTGGCGCCTTTTGACCTGGACGCCCTGCCTGAGCCGCCGGAACTCCTGCTCAGCCCCGGGGAGCCGGCCGCCTACGAGCGCTATCGCCTCACCGAGGACGGGGTCTCGCCGCGGGCCATTCCCGGCTTCTCGCAGGCCCTGGTGCGGGCCGATTCGGACGAGCATACCGAGGACGGGCGGCTCACCGAGGACCTTGCCGTGCGCGTGGCCATGCAGGACAAGCGCCTGCGCAAGGGCCAGGGCCTCCTGGAGGAAACCGTGCCGCCGGACTACTACGGCCCGGACGGGCCGGACCTGCTCCTGGTCTGCTGGGGCTCCGCCCTGGGCGCGGCCCTGGAGGCCCGCCAGACCCTGGAGGAGCGCGGAAAAAAGGTCGCGGTCCTGCATTTCCGCCAGGTCTGGCCTCTGGACGGCCGCCAGTTCCTGCCCTTCCTGGAGTCGGCCCGGGAGATCGTGGCCGTGGAGGGCAATTCCACGGGCCAGCTGGCCGCGCTCCTGCGCCAGGAGACGGGCGTGCTCCTGGACAAGCGCATCCTGCGCTACGACGGCCTGCCCTTCACAGCCCGCTTTATCCTGGACGGCCTGGAAAAGCTCGATTCCTGAGGAGGCCCCATGGTCAGCGTGGACGACTACGGACAATTCGAGACCGCCTGGTGCCCGGGCTGCGGCAACCACGCCATCCTCAAGGCCGTGAAAAAGGCCCTGGCCGGGCTGGGCCTGGCCCCGCACGAGGTGCTCGTGGTCACGGGCATCGGCCAGGCGGCCAAGGCCCCGCTGTACATGAACTGCAACATGTTCACCGGCCTGCACGGCCGCTCCCTGCCAGCGGCCACGGGTGCGCGTCTGGCCAACCCCGAGCTCACCGTCCTCGTGGAAAGCGGCGACGGGTGCAGCTACGGCGAGGGCGGCAACCACTTCCTGGCCGCGCTGCGGCGCAACGTGAACCTGACGCTGTTGGCCCACGACAACCAGATCTACGGCCTGACCAAGGGCCAGGCCAGCCCCACCACCATGCAGGGCATGAAGACCAAGGCCCAGCCCTTCGGCCAGCCCTCCATGGCCTTCAACCCCGTGGCCGTGGCCGTGGCCATGCAGGCGGGCTTCGTGGCCCGGGGCTTCTCCGGGGAGACCGAGCACCTCGCCGGGCTCATCCAGGAGGCCGTGCGCCACAAGGGATTCTCCCTGGTGGACATCCTCCAGCCCTGTGTGTCCTTCAACAAGGTGAACACCTTCGGCTGGTACAAGGAGCGGGTTTACAAGCTCGGGCCGGAGCACGACCCCACGGACTTCGGCCAGGCCATGGAGCGGGCCCGGGAGTTCGGGGAGCGCATCCCCATCGGCGTCCTGTACCGCAACGATCGGCCGCCCCTGGAGGCCAACATGCCCGCCCTGGCCCAGGGGCCGCTGGCCAGACGCGGCGTGGACCGCGAGGCCCTGCGCCGCATCCTGCAATCCTACGCATAGGAGGGGTCCATGTCCGGAAAGGTCCTGCTGGCCGCGTTCCGCGGCGATCTGCTCTGCTTCGTGCACGTGCTCCTGAACGCCCTGGACATGACCGAGCGCGGGCTCACGGCCCGCATCCTGTTCGAGGGCGCGGCCGTGACCCTGGTGGGCCAGTTGGCCGACGCCAGGGCCGACTTCCACGGCCTCTATGCCAAGGCCAAGGCCGCCGGGCTCATCGAGGGGGCCTGCAAGGCCTGCTCGGCCAAGCTCGGGGCACTGGAGGCGGTGCGGGCCGAGGGCCTGGCCCTGCTGGGCGAGATGAACGGACACCCGGCCCTGGGCCGCTATCTGAACGAAGGCTGGACCGTGCTCACGTTTTGATGGAGAGTGCGCTGGAAGAGCGAGGGGCGGCCCGGGGCCGCCCCTTGTTTTTTCAGTCGGCGCAGGCGGCAGGAACCGTCTCCAGGTCCGAGCCCAGGGGCGGGCGGCGGTCCCGGGCGTAGGAATTGCCCGGAAAGGATTTGGCGAATTTCTTGATGTGCGCGGCCCGCTCGCCGATCTCCAGCAGGGTGCACTTGCTTGCGATCTCCATGATCCCGAGCGACATGGACACCAGCGGGAACTGGCGCTCCTGGCCGTCGCGGCCCACGGCCTGGATCCAGCCTTTCTGCCGGTCGGCCAGGCAGTAGCAGCCGCGCACCAGGCGCTTGAAGCAGCGGATGGCCCCGCGGCAGATGGGTTCGGCCGACTCGGTGTTGCTCAGGATCACGAAGTCGTCGCCGCCGATATGGCAGAGCCGGGCGTCGCCCGGGCCGTACTTCTTCACGGCCCAGGACAGGATGTCCGCGGCCAGCTTGATGATCCGGTCGCCGTTCTTGAAGCCGTAGGTGTCGTTATAGACCTTGAAGTGGTCCAGGTCGGCGTAGATCAGGCTGAAGGACTTCTTCTTGGCGATGCGGGCCTCGATTTCCTGCTCCAGGAATACGTTGCCGGGCAGGCCGGTGAGGGGGTTGGTGCCCTTGGCCATCTCCACCTGCACGTGGGCCAGGGTGTTCATGATCTTCTGCACCGTGACCACGCCGAAGAGCTTGCCGCGCTTGGTCACGATGATGTCGTCGTAGGCCTTCAGGTGCTCGCGCTGCATGGCCTGCTTGGCCACCTGCTCCACCGGGGTGGTCTCGTCCACGCTGAGCGGGTTTTCGTCCATGATGGAACTCACCGGCCGCTTGTAGAACAGCGCCACCCCGTACTGCGAGGAGAGCTGGCGGTTCAGGTGGTATTCCATGATCAGACCCTTGGGCTTGTCGTCCTCGGTGACCACCAGGCTGGAGAAGGTCCGGTTCTTCTCGAAGAAGTGCTGGGCATCGGAAACCAGGAACTCGGCGGACACGGCGTGCGGAGCCTCGGCCAGGTTGCCCACGGGCATGGAGCAGGTGAGCGACTTCTGCGACAGGTCGCCCACCAGGCGCAGCTCGTCGGCGTCCACGGCCAGGCCGGGCCGGGGAAAGGCCGGGCGGGCCAGGAAATAGCCCTGGCCGTAGTGCACGCCGATGTCCAGAAGGCAGATGGCCTGGGCCCGGGTCTCGATGCCCTCGGCGATGATCTTGGAGCCGATCTTCTCGGCAAAGGTGGTGATGGTCTCCAAAAGCGCGCGTTTCACCGGGTCGCGGTCCACGTTGGCCACCAGGGACATGTCGATCTTGATGAAGTCCGGCTGGATCTCGGCGATGGAGGAGAGCCCGGAATAGCCCGCGCCCACGTCGTCCACCGCCACCTGGAAGCCCTGGCTGCGGTAGTGCTCCAGCGTGCGGTAGAAGAGGCCGAAGTCCTGCAGGCTGTGGCGCTCGGTGATCTCGAACACGATGTTGGCCGGCTTCATGCCCGCCCGCTCCAGCAGGCTCAGGGTCTTGCCCGGGGTGAACTCGGGATCGACCATGGTCCGCGGGTGGATGTTCAGGAACAGGCGTTGGTCCGGGGCGATTTCGCCCAGGTTGGTGATGGCCTTTTCGCGGCAGAGCTCCTCCAGGGCGAAGAGCCGCTCCAGCTGCTCGGCCAGCTCGAAGAGCATGATGGGCGACTGGAACGAGGTCCCGGCCGGGCCGCGGGCCAGGGCCTCCCAGCCCATGATGCTGCCCGTGGAGAAGTCCAGGATGGGCTGGTAGAAGGCGTGCACGCTCTTGTTCAAGAGCAGTTCGTTGAAGCGCGCGGCGATCTCCAGTCCGGAGATGTCCAGGTGCGAGCGGGCCGAGCGCCGGGCCTCGGTCACGGCCTGCAGGAAGCGCTTCTCCCAGTCGCCGCCGCCGTCGGCCCCGAAGCGGGCGAAGCCGATGCCCAGCTCCACCTCGCGGCCGGTCCATTTGAGCATGGTGCGCTTGAGCTCGTCCTGGGCCTTGATCTTGATGGCGTAGGCCAGGTCGGCCAGGTTCTCGCGGTCCCGCGTGGGCCAGAGCAGGAGGTATTCGCCCGACTCCGAGGTCAGGCAGTGCACGTCGTCCTGGCTGGTGAGGTCCGCGCCGCAGGAAATCAGCGAGTCCTTGAGCTGGTCTTCGATGTGCCGGACCATGTCCTCGCCGAAGAGCTCACGGTAGAGGTAGTGGTCCTGGATGGCGAAGAGGACCAGGTTGCTGCTCTTGGAGCAGCCGCGCAGGCCTTGGAACATGGGATGGCGCATCTCCTGCCGCTGGGGCTCCTTGACGGGCTTGTTGCGCGGGGTGAGGAGGCGCTTGGAGTGGAATAGGTTTTGGAGCATGCTAGCCTCGCAACGGGCCCAGTTCGGGTCCGGGAAATCAATAATGACGGGCCGCAGGGCCTTATGGCCCGGCGAAATCCGTCCTACGCCCGGCCCGGAGGGGAAAGGTGACGGCCGTGTGACGAGGCGGCGTTTTTTTTGTGCCGGTTTTCGGGGTTGGGGCGGAGGCTGTGCGGTGGCTAGCGGTAATAGAGGTTGCGGCCGCCCATGGTCAGGAACACCTGCTGGAGGTTTCGGCGGATCTCCCGGCGGTCCCAGATGTCCTGGATGTGGCCGCGGGACAGGGCGCTGTGGGCGCTGTGGTAGTTGGGCGGGATGTCCAGGCCGGTGGTTTCCTTGATGACCCCGGGTCCGGCGAAGCCGATGCGCGCCGAGCGCACCGCGAACTGGTAGGGCGAGCAGCCCAGGAAGCTGGCCACGGGCCCGGCGTAGGAGTTCGTGTCGTAGAGCACGATGTAGAGGCCGCCGGCCTCGATATAGCGGCGCACGGCCAGGGTGCAGCGGGGCATCTGGATGAGGCCGTTGAGGCCCTCCTGGATGCGGATGCCCGCGGTGCCATGGACGTAGGCCAGGAACGGCTGGTGGCGCTTGCGGGCCAGGGCCAGGGCGCGGATGAACTTCTCGCCTTCGGCCGCGCCCACGGAGCCGCCCCGGAAATTGGCCACGAGCATGGCGCAGGTGAGCTGGATGCCGTGGATGGCCGCGGAGAAGGTCATGCAGGAGCTCTGCAGGCCGGTCTTGCTTTTGGCCTCGGCCAGGCGTTCGTCGAAGCCCGGGAATCCCGTGGGGTTGCCTGCGGCGATGTTCTTGTTGAACTCGCGGATGGAGTCCGGGTCGAAGACGTTGGCCAGGTACCACTGGTATTCCATGGTGAAGTGGTGGCCGCAGTTGGGGCAGACCCCGGCGAATTCGGCGTAGAGGTCGCGGGCCCAGATGTCCAGGCAGCCGCGCTTGGAGGCATGCGGGCAGGAGATTTCGCGGTCCTCGCGCGCCTTGGGCGAGAGGTAGCGCACGCAGTTCTCCTGCCCCGGGTCGCAGGCTGCGGGCTCGGACAGGCTGGTGAGCTGGGCCGCGGCCGCGTCCAGGTCGTCGCGTCCCGTGACGCCCAGGCGCTCCAGGGTGGACTTGCGGAACTGGCCGAGCTTGCCCGTGACCACCTGGATCTCGTCGGTCACGTCCTCGGTCCATTCGGCCACCTTCTTTTTGACCTTGCGGAACAGGTCGTAGCGGATGGCCGAGTGGGCCGAGGCCAGGAGGCCGATGCGGGCGGAGGCCATCTTCTCCAGGATGCTGCGGTTGTCGGAGAAGGCCTGCTGGGCCATGCGGCGATACTTGCGGTAGCGCCGCCAGAGGAGCCGCTCTTTGGCCCGGGACGAGAGCTCCCAGCGCACGAAGAGGTTGTCCGGCGCGCCGTTCTCGCCGCCCGCGCGCAGGGCGGCCCGGCGGAAGATGCGCATGCCGCGCACCGAGAGGGCCACCTCGTCCGTGGCGCGGATGATCTCGGCCCGCAGGCGCTTGAAGAATTCGAAGTGCTCGGGCCGGGCGCCCAGGGGCGGCTCCTGCACGATGCCGTCGATGTAGCCGTTCTTCAGGTTGTCCTGGGCCGTGATCTGCTGGGCCCCGGCGCACCGCTCGATGAGTTCGGCCGAGGCGCGCTGGCCGGGCTTGATGCGGCCCTCGATGGCCGCCGCGCCCTCGGGCGAGATGACCGAGTAGTAGCCGTGGGAGAGCATGAGGCGCTTGTCGGCCACGCCGATGGCCTCGGCCCCGCCCGAGCCGCCCTCGCAGATGACCGAGACGATGGGCACGGGCAGGCCGCCCATCTCGTAGATGTTCTCCGCGATCTGCTGGGCCGCGCCCGGGAAGTCCTCGATGGGGTAGGAGCCGGGCGTGAAGACGAAGGTGTGGATGGGGATGTTCTCCAGGGCCGCGACCTTCATGTACTTGAGGGCCTTGGAGTTGCCCCAGGGCTTGATGGAGCCGCCGTTGCGGAACTCCTCGCCGTGTCCCTTTTCCTGGCCCACCACCATGACCGGCTGGTTCATGACCTTGTTGCCCACCCGGCGGGTGAGATAGGCCCGGGCGATGCACATGCCCGGGTCGATGTTCACCTCGCCGCGGCCGCCGATCTCGGTGTAGTTGTCATAGACGTTTTCCAGGATGTCCTTGAGGCAGAGGTGTTGGGGGTGGCGCACGATGCGCACCTTGTCCATGGGCGTGAGCGCCAGGTCGAGATTCTCCTCCAGGGCGGCCAGCCGCTGCTCCAGGGCGGCCACCTGGTCGCGCAGGGTTTCGGCCGAGGTTCCGGCGGCCTGGGCCGCCACCTCGTCCAGGTGCTGGGCGAAGGCGGACAGCTTGCGGTTCTCTTTTCCCCCCAGGATGTCCTGGGCGTAGCGCACGCGCTCGGCCAGCTCCTGGAGGCGCTTGTCGGTATCCATGAACGGTGAAGCCATGTGCTCTTGGTCCTCAGAATTCGAGCAGATGCCCGGTCTTTTCCGCAAGGAAGGCGATGTTCGTCTTCATGCCCGTGCCTGCGCCGTCCACGCCTTCCATGCGGAAGGAACCGAGGACTTCCAGGCCGCGGGACTTGGCCTCGGCCAGGTCCCGGCCCCAGAGAATGGCCAGGGCCAGGTTGGGATCGTATTCCGTGGGGATCTGGTAGGCCTGACCGCGGGGCACGTGGCTGTGGACCGAGAGCCAGGGGCTGGGCGCCCAGTCCATGCGCTCGATGCGCCCGGCCCAGGGGCGGAAGCGGTTCTGCGTGTCCTCGGCGATGATGCGGTACTCGATGGCCACGCCGTCGAAGGTGATGTCCGGCTGGGAATAGCCCAAAGGCTCGCCCAGGCCGATGCGGATCTGCTCCCGGATGAGGTTCACCCCATCCTGGCCCCGGACCCGGGCGATGGCCGCGGACACGCCGTTCTCCACCTGGATGCGGGTATTCACTTCCATCAGGAAAGGCTCGCCCTTGGGCGTCACGATCCATTCCCAGGTGCCCACGTTGTCGTAGCGGATCTCCCGGGCCATGCTCAGGGAATGGCCGGTGATGTCGTCCAGCACCTTCTGGGCGTCGAAGGAATAGGTCAGGCCTTCGGGGAAGAAGCCCGGGGCCACCTCGATGCGCTTCTGCAGGCCCGGGCTCTGCACCGAGCAATTGCGGGTGCCGAAGTGCACGGGATCGCGGCCCGAACGGTCCGAGACCACCTGCACTTCCAGGTGGTTGAAGTTGAAGATGCGCTGCTCGATGAGCACGCCCTCGTCGTTGAAGGTGCGCGCGGCGTAGTTGCGGATGCGGCGATAGACCTGGCGGAAGCGGTCCATATCGTGGACCTCGTCGATGCCCATGCCGCCGCCGCCCGCCGAGGCCTTGACCAGCACCGTGGGCCGTCCCACGCCCTGGCGGTTCTGGAAGTCGAACAGGGTGCGGGCGATGTCCTCGGCCTCCATCTCATCGTAGATGGCCCGGTCCGAGCCCGGGATGGTGGGCACGCCGAGGCGCCGCGCCAGGCGCTTGGTGTTGATCTTGTCGCCCAGGTCCCGGATGATCCACCAGGACGGGCCGATGAAGGTCATGGCCCGGGTGCGCTCGGCCACCCGGCGGGCGAAGCGGAAATTCTCGGAAAAGAAGCCGTAGCCCGGGTGCACGGCCGTGCATCCGGTCTGGTCGGCCACGGAGAGGATGTCCCCGGCGTCGATGTAGTTGTGGATGCGCAAGGCCTGTCCGCCCCATTGCCGCGCCAGGGCCACGTGGCCGGAGTCGGCGTCCTCGGCCGTGTACACGCAGACAAAGGCGTGCCCCAGGTCACGGCAGGCTTCCATGATGCGGATGGCGATCTCGCCGCGGTTGGCGATGAGGATGGTGTGCGTGCTGTTGCGGTTCACGTGGTCGCGAATCTCCGGTGATCTTGTTCGGGCTGCCTTGGGATAGCCGTTCTTGGCCCGGATGGCAATATGGGTATTTTTAATGGAATATTAATTAAATCAATATATTGATAATAGACCCGGCGAGTATTGATATTGCTTGATTTTAAAATAATATCGTTGAGTGGCAATGGTTTCTAGGCGTATTCGCGCCATGTTGTCCGCCCCCTTGGACTTGCCCCCGGGAGATGGTACAGGGGCATAACGGCCACCAGAACCGTGAGGAGGGCAGCCCCATGCGACCCAGCACCCTGATCCGCTCCCTGTGGCTGTGTCTGGCGTTTCTGTTCCTGGGCCTCGCCCCGGCCTGGGCCCTGCGTTTCGTGGTGCTTTCCGACACCCAGGGCCTGAATCCGGCGCAGATGATCAATCTCCCGGTGCTCCAGGAGGTGCAGGAGCGCATCCTGGCCCTGGACCCCAGGCCGTCCTTCGCCGTGGTCACGGGCGACCTGGCCCTGGTAGGCGGGGAGGCCGACGGCCGCACCTATTTCGCGGACTGGAAAGAGGCCATGCGGCCCCTGACCGACGCGGGCATCCGGGTCTGGCCCGCGGTGGGCAACCACGACCTCTACGTGAACCAGCTCTTCGGCTTCCAGTACCGCTGGGTCCAGGAGGCCTTCCAGAAGGCCTTCGCGGACCTGCCCGACAACGGGCCCGCGGACTATGAGCGCCTCGCCTACGCCTTTGAGGACCCGGGCTCCGGCTCCTTCTTCGCCGTGCTCGACACCTACCACATCCCCAAGAGCCTGGCCTCCATCTCCTATGTGCGTCAGGGCCACATCCGCGACGAACAGACCTTCTGGCTGGCCGAGAAGCTCGCCGAGACCACGGCCCGGCACCGCTTTGTTTTCGGCCACAACCCGGTGTACTCGCCCCTGGGGCCGGTGCAGGCCTGCATCGGCAACTGGTGCGACCTCTGGCGGGTCATGAGCGAGGGCGGGGCGCGCATCTACTTCTGCGGCCACGACCATCTCTACTCGCGGCGGCTGGTCACGGCCGGGAGCCTGCCCGAGGCCCCCTCCACCATGCTCCAGGTCATCTGTCCCCCGGCGGGCGGCAACCCCACGCCCCTGGCCAAGGCCGCGGTCTCGGACCCGGCCTGGCACCTCTGGAGCGGCCCCGGCTTCCTGGTGGTGGACGTGCAGGGCGCCATGGTCACGGTCACGGCCTGGGGCAAGGGCCCGGGAGGCTGGGAGCGCATCGACGGCTTTGACGTGACCGCCCGCTGACGCGGGCGACGTGATGATCCCTGGAGCGAGCCGATCTGGAGCCCTTTGCGGCGCGGGCCGCGGTGTTCAAGGCCCTGGGCCATCCGGTCCGCCTGTTCATGGCGGACGCCCAGGCATGGTGCGAGCGTTGCGTCTGCGACTTGACCCGTCTGGCCGGACAGGACGTGTCCACGATGTCCAAACACATGGCCGTGTTGCGGGAGGCCGGGGGGCGGATTTCCGTAAGGAGGGGGCCGGCGTGTTCTACCGCTTGACCCTGGCCTGCTTGCCCGGGTTCATTTCCTGCGTGGGCGTCCATCTCAGACAGTCGGCCCAGGCCGGGGGGCCTATCAGGCGGCCACCAGGCCGGGCGGGGGCAACGCCGACGTCTGGACCGACCTGGGCGCCATGCAGCGTGAACTGGGCCGGTTCCAGAAGGCCTTGGCGTCCTTGGACAAGGCGATCGTCCTGGACCCCAGGCACGCCAACGCCCGTTTCAACAAGGGCGTGGCCCTGCTGCACGAGCTGAACGACCGGGCGGCCGCCCTGGCGGCCTGGGAGGAGTTGGTGCGGCCGGCCTCCCAGGCCCGCCCCGATGGCCAGCTTCTGAATGAAGTCCTGGCCCGGTCCAAAAATCCACGCAGGAGGCGGAGCAAGAAAAGGAGAGAGGCCGCCCCTTGGGGCGGCCTCTTTTTTGGGAGTTGCGGGCCGTGCTCAGGCCGAGAGGCCCAGGGCCAGGCGCTTGGCCTTGATCCGGGCGTCGATGAGTTCCGCGGCCTTGTGCGGGTCGGGCTCCACGGCGAACGTGGCGCCCACCACGCCCTCCAGCCCGCTGGTGAGCACGCCGGTCACCGTGCTGCTGCCGAGCACCGGCGGGGTCACGCCGAGCACGGTGAACACGCCGCTGGCCACGGCGTAGAGGCCGATGGACACGGCCTTCTCCGAGTACCACTCCGGCGCGGCCGCGGCCACGGGCAGGTCCGAGATGTCCACGCCCAGGGCGTCGGCCAGCACGGCGCAGAGGTGGATGATGCGCGAGTTGTCCACGCAGGAGCCCACATGGAGCACGGGCGGGATGCCCAGGGCCTTGCACACGGCCTTGAGGCCCGGCCCGGCCATGTCCGCGGCCTCGGGCATGAGCAGGCCCTCCTTGCCCGTGGAGACCGTGGCGCAGCCCGTGACCAGCACGAGGATGTCGCGCTTGATGAGTTCCTTGGCCAGCTCGGAGTTGGCGTAGTCGTGCTTCACCTTGGGGTTGTTGCAGCCCACGATGCCCACGGCCCCGCGCACCTGTCCGGCCTTGATCGCGTCCAGGAGCGGGGCGGGCGTGCCCCCCAGGGCCTGGAGGATGGCCTCGTTGGAGAAGCCGGTCATGAGCGGCACCGGCGAGCCCGGGATGGACACTCGCTTGGGGTCGCGCATGCCGTAGGCCTCGATGGCCATGCGCACGGCCTTTCTGGCCATTTCCCTGGCGTTCTGGAGCGTGAACTCCAGGTGCTCGGCCCCGGTGAAGTGGGCCTTGGGCGAGGTGGTGATGACCTTGGTGTGGTAGCAGCCCGCCACGGTGACCAGACCCGGCATGATGCACTGGTAGTCCACGATGACCATGTCCACGGCCCCGGTGACGATGGCCAGCTCGCTCATGAGGTGGTTGGCGGCCATGGGAATGCCCTGGCGCATGAGCAGCTCGTTGCCCGTGCAGCACATGCCCGCCAGGTTGATGCCCGCCGCGCCCTTGGCCTTGGCGGCCTTGAGCATTTCGGGGTCCTTGCAGGCGGCCAGGACCATCTCCGAGACGATGGGGTTGTGGCCGTGGACCAGGATGTTCACCTGGTCTTCCTTGAGCACGGCCAGGTTCACCTGGGAGACCTTGGGCGTGGGCGTGCCGAAGATCACGTCCGAGAGCTCCGTGGCCACGAAGGACCCGGCCCAGCCGTCGGAGAGGGCCACCCGGGCGGCGTGCAGGAGCAGGCTCACGGGCTCGTTGTCCACGCCCATGTGGGTGCGGTGCATCATTTCCACGATCTCGCGGTCGATGCCCCGCGGGCTGATGCCCAGCTTCTTCCAGAGGTCGCGGCGCTTCTGCGGCGCGCGGCCCAGCAGCGCCGGGGCCTCGCGGCGGATGCCGTAGTCCTCGAAGAGCCGCTCGCTCACGGCCTTGGCCAAGGCCTTCACATCCTTGCCCTCGGCCGGGATGCCGAGCTCCTCGGCGATGCGGCCGAGCTTCTCGGGGTCGCGTACGGCGTAGTCGCCCGTGGCCCCTTCGCCGATGGCGTGCAGAGTCTCCACCAGGTCGCGGCCGTGGTCCGAATGCGCGGCCGCTCCGGCCGCCACGCAGCGGCCCACGTTACGGGCCACGATGACGTGGGCGTCCGCGCCGCAGACGCCGCGCTGCGGGCCGTGGCCGAAGGGATCGATGCGGCAGGGACCCATGGCGCAGTTGCGGCAGGAGAGCCCCAGTTCGCAGAACCCGCAGTGGGGTTCCTGGGCCCGCTTGCGGTCCCAGACGGTTTCGACGCCGTCCTCCCGGGCCTTGGCCAGCATGGCCTGTCCGTCCTTGCAGATGGTCAGATCGCTGAAGTCGCGCTTGGACATGGTGCCTCCTCCGTGGAGCTAGGCCGTGACGCCGAAGGCGGCGTCGGCCAGGCGGTTGACGCCCTCGTTCATGTGCTGGTTGACCTCTCCGAAGGTCAACGCCCCGGTGACGCAGGCCTCCACGCAGGCCGGCTCCAGCCCGCGGGCCACGCGCTCAAAGCAGCCGTCGCACTTGATGGCCACCTGGCCGTGCCCCGGGGCCTGGGCCGCGGGATAGTAGCGGATGGCGAAATACGGGCAGACCATGCCGCACATGCCGCAGCCGATGCACCGGTTCAGGTCCACGATCTTGAGGCCTGCGGCGATGTCCGAGCGGATGGCCCCGGGCATGCAGGCCTCCTGGCAGGGAGCGGGCTCGCAGTGGCGGCACTTGTTGGGGAAGGGCCGCAGTTCCGGGCCCACGCCGATGTGGATGCGCGGCTTGGCCAGCACGCTCTCCGACACGGCCAGGGCCAGGACCCCGCTTTGGGAATGGGCCTCGGCGCAGCGGATCATGCACTGCATGCATCCGACGCAGCGCTCGGGGCGGATGATGACGCTCTTCACAACCACACCTCCTTCGTTGCGAAGTTCACAAGCGTGCGGACTGGGCCAGACGCTCGGTACGCGCGGCCCAGGGCGCGGCGGTTTCCGGCGCGCGCAGCCAGTGCGCCGGGATGTCCGTGCGGGCGAGTCTGCGGCGCACGGCCCAAGCCAGTTCGCCCAGCCGGGGCGCGGCGTCCAGGCCCACCGCGCCGATGAGCCTGCCGCCGGTTCCGTCGAAAACGAGCTTGAGGTAGCGGCCCTGCCGGTCCTCGAAGACCTCCCCGGCGCAGCCTCCGGTCAGCCGCGGATTCACCGCGCCCACCGAGACCATCTGGCGGCCGAAGAGCGGGATGGCGTTCATGGACAGGGCGCCGGGATAGGGGCAGTCGCGCCCGGCCATGTTCCAGGCCGCGATCCGGCCCTGTTCCACGGCCATGGGCCAGATGGCGTGGAGTTGGGGCGCGTCCAGGGCCAGGTCCCGGCACACGGCCGTGTCCCCGGCCGCGTACACGTCCGGAGCCGCGGTGCGCAGGCGGTCGTCCACGGCCAGCCCTCCGGCGCAGGCCAGGCCGGAGGATTCCAGCCAACCTGCGGCCGGCAGCACGCCCTTGCCCGCGGCCACCAGATCCACGGTAAGTTCTTCGCCCGAGTCCAGCAGGAGCCGGTAGCCGCCCCCGGACGCGCGCTCCATGGTCCGCACCGAGACGCCGGTGCGCAGGGAGAGCCCGTCGCAGCGGGCCAGCCGGGCCGCTGCCCAGGAGCCCACGTGGTCGTCCACGTTGAGGGACAGGGGCTGGGGCGAGGTCACCAGAAGCTCCACGCGCATGCCCTGGGCCAGCAGGCCCATGCTCAGCTTGAAGCCCACCAGGCCGCCGCCCAGCACCGCGGCCGTTTTGCCGGGCTTGCAGGCGGCCAGGATGCGTTCCAGGTCGGCCCGGGTCCGGAAATAGAGGATGTCCCCGGCCGCCGGGCCGCCGACCCCGGCCGGGCGGGGGCTGGAGCCCGTGGCCGCCAGCAGGCGGTCGTAGGGCTCCGTGCGGCCCGAGGCCAGGGTCAGGACCTTCCGGTCCGGGTCCAGGGCCGCGGCGCGCTCCGGGATAAGGCGCACGCCCAGGCGGTCCCAGAAGTCCGGGCCCTCCACGGTCATTTGTCCGGCCGACAGCTCCCGGGCCAGGACATAGCTGATGAGCGGCCGGGCATAGGGTGGCGAGGCCTCGGGGTCCACGCCCACGATTTCGGCGTCGGGCAGGAGCCGGCGCAGCCAGACACAGGCGTTGCGGCCTGCCGCATGCAATCCCACGACGACGATGCGCATATCCGCCTCCCGGGGTTGGGGATCAGGGTTCCGGAATTTCCTTGCCGACCGCGATGGCCTGGAGGATGGCCCGGCATGCGGGATCGATGAGCTCCCGTTCGGGCAGGTCCAGGGCCGACGCCGAGACGAGCTGCCGGGCCTCCAGGGAGGGCAGGCGCGGGAGCGTGGCCGCCAGGGGCGGCAGGCCGTCCAGACGGGGCGGGACGCAGCCGGGCTCCGCGCGGTTGAGCACCAGGGCCTGCCGGGCAAGCCCCAGATCCCGGGCCAGGCCCGCGATCTGCGCCGCGACGGACAGTCCGCGCAGGCTCGGCTCGCTGACCACGGCCAGGCCGTCCACGAACTGCACCGTGCCCCGGCCCAGGTGTTCCACCCCGGCCTCCAGATCCACGATGACCCACTGGCCGCGCTCCTCCACCAGGTGCGCCAGCAGGGACTTGACCATGGCGTTGGCCGCGCAGGCGCAGCCGCCGCCAGCCCCGGCGATGGAGCCCATGACCAGGAGGTTCATGCCGCCGGCCCGGGCCCGCAGCTTTTCGGGCAGGTCGTCCACTTTGGGATTCAGGCTGATGAATCCGTCGCTGCCCACGCGCTGCCGGATGAGTTCGCTGTTGGCGATGAGCGGGGCGGGGGTGTCCTCCGGGGCCAGGCCCAGGGCCGACCCCAGGCAGAGAGCCGTGTCCGCATCCACGAGCCAGACCTCCTGGCCGCGCCGTGCGAGATACTCGCCCAGGAGCGCCACGAGCGTGGTCTTGCCCACGCCGCCCTTGCCGGCCACTGCAAGCTTCATGGCAGGATCTCCGGAACCGCCCGGAGCGGAATTCCGCCCTCGGGGCGGGTGCAGGGTACAGGGGAAGCGCGGCGGGTTGCGCGAAAGGCGGAAGCATGTGCGCGGTGAGCGGGCCGGAAGTGCATCTTCGCTGCCTCGCACGTTCCGCGCCGGGCCATGGCCGGCGCGGGTTGCAGAGGTGCATGCGACTGGACTGCCAATCCCTCCGGGATTCGAATAGAATGTACGCTTCAGCCTTCGCATGCGTCAACTGAAGATCGTCAAATTCTGCATGTCCGGCATATATTGCCGGGAATTTCAGGGGGAAAATGCGCAGATAAGGGGGCCGCCGGCCCGCGATCACCTGTTTTGGGGGCCGGCCCGCTGTCATGCGGGGCGTGGCGGTTTTGGAGTACCGTCCAGGCCGTGCCCGGGCCTGGGCCTCCCTGATATTTGTTCGCCGTTGCAAAGGGTTACAGCGGATGCGGCAGGGGAAAGAAGGCTGGCGCGCCCGGGAGGAATCGAACCCCCGACCAACAGATTAGAAGGCTTGATTATTTTTGAAGTTCTTTGAAATGATTAATAAACGCTCCAGTGGGAATATTTTTTTGGTCGCATCTGGGTCAATGAGGTTCAACTCCTGGAGCGTCATGGCACAGATCGAGAAGCGCGGTCCGAACCAATGGCGGGCCCGTGTCCGACGACTGGGGTTCCCCGGAAAGTCCAAGACGTTCGATACGCGGGAAGATGCTAGAAGTGGGCGCGGGCAGTCGAACGGGAGATGGATCGTGGCGCTTTCATTCCCTCGGATGCAGCCCAACGCACCTCGGTTGCGGAGATTCTCGACCGTTACGCCACGGAAGTCTTTCCCCGTCTCGCCGTGGGAGGGAAAAATCTTCGCCCCAATCTGGCTCGTCTGAAAGCGGAGCTTGGGGCGCTGTCTCTTCTTGCTCTGGAACCATCCCATATCGCTGCATACCGTGACAAGGTGTTGAGCACCGGCCTGAATCCCCAGACCGTGCGCCACGATCTCGGCTTGTTGAGCCGCACCCTCAAGACCGCGACCCTCGACTGGGGCATTCATCTTCCGCGTGGACTTCCTACCGCTCTGGTTCGGTTGCCCAAGATGCCGAATTCGCGGGACCGCCGTCTCATGTCGGCGGAGAAGAGGAGGAAGGGTGAGGAGGAGCGGCTGATGGAGGCCGCAACCGCATATGGCGGAGAGATTGCGGACATCATCGCGTTCGCGCTGGAAACCGCCATGCGGCGATCGGAAATCGTGTCCATGCGGTGGGAGCATGTCAACCTCAAGACCCGGACCGTGCTTCTTCCGACAACCAAGACTGGAGAACCCCGCAGAGTGCCTCTTTCACGTCGTGCGCTTCGTATCCTAGCCGCCCGGCCTCGTGGCATCGGGCCGGTCTGGACCATGCGTCCGGGCGTGAGCCAGGCCTTTGAACGGGTCTGTCGCAAGGCGGGGATCAAAGGCCTGCGGTTTCACGATCTGAGACACGAAGCCACCAGCCGCCTGTTCGAAAAGGGTTTGAACACCATGGAGGCCGCCGCGGTCACGGGGCACAAGACCCTCGTCATGTTGAAGCGCTATACCCACCTGCGGGCGGAGGATTTGGCTGAGAAATTGGGGTGAGGGTGGTGCAAATAAGGGTGTATGCCGAAAGCCGTTTCAAGCCCTCACCCCATGAGCGGCAAGAAATGGCTTTCGTATGGATGCCAAAAGGCGCAAGTATTCCAATCTGAGCTTGCGAAAGGGGTCAAGAAAGACTGCCGCCACAAGTCCAGGCTCACCTCGGATTTCCTTTCCAGCGACTTTCACGCCGCGTCTTCGTGCTTCTTTCTGCGGCGGTGGCAAAAGCGTACTCAGGACGCTGATCGACCAGCCGCTGTACAACCTGGAGCGCCGGGTCTGCGCCGACAGTCTAGTGGAGGACCGCTTCCTCATCTTCGACTTGGTCCGCGCCTGGGTCAACCCCGCGCGCAAGGAGCGGCGCACCCGGCACCACAATGGCGACGGCACCTTCACGCTCCCGGGCCGGCCCCAGGACTCCAAGGACCGCATGGTCCGCGGGCCGGAGTTCACCTTCGAGTGAGGCTCAGTTCCGGGTGAACACCGGGGGCCCGTTGTCCCGGAACTTCACCAGTTCGACGTTCCGTATTCTGCCACTCTGATCCGCATGGAACACTGCGTTGCCGGACGCGTCATCGTCCACAAAGGGCAGTTCCAGGTAGAAGGTGTCCGGCTCGCCCGTGGGCGCCAGGGGGAAGCGGACCGGAATCCGGCCCAGGGCGACCAACAACGAGCCTCCCTCCGTGGTCACGTGCAGGGTCCCGTACACCTGACTCGTGTAATCCCCCACATAGTCCGTCAGGGGCCGCGATGCCTTGGCGTTCGCTTGGATCGTTGGGCCGGGCGCGGGCTGGCGCGAGGCCTGGGCCCGCTTGCGCAGCTCCTGGACCAGGGCCGGGGCGGACTGAGGGTTGTGATAGATGCGGAACAGGATGGAGGCCAGATACTCGGGCAGCTGGGTCTCCAGAAGGTTGGAGAGGACCACCATGCCCAGCTTGGCGTCCGGGTCGAAGATGAGGATGCTCTTGTGGCCCGGGCTGCCGCCGTTGTGCCAGACTAGGGTGTAGCCGTCGCACTCCTCCCAGAGGAAGCCCTGGCAGTAGAATGCCTGGCGTCCCAGGATGCCGCCGCCCAGGGGGGTGCGCGGGCGATGCAGGTCGTCCAGGGCCTTGGCGTCCACGATCTGCGCGCCTTTGTACTTGCCGTGGTTCATGTGCATGGTGAGATAGGGGATCATGTCGTTGAGGCTGGCGTTGATCCCGCCCGCCGGACCCACGATGTAGGCCACGCCCATCCAAGGCCAGTCGTCGGCCAGGGCCACGAGCTTGCCGTGCTGCATCTGGTGCAGGGCCGCACGGTTCTTGCTGCCCAGGTAGCCCTTGAGGTCGGCGCTGGCGCTCGTCATGCCCAGCGGAGCGAACAGCCGCTTGTACAGGTTCTGTTCCCAGGTCAGCTTCGAGGTCTGTTCCACAATGTATCCGGTCTCGATGAAAGGCACGTTCTGGTAGGCGTATGCCGAGCGGAACGAGGTGGCCGGCGGGATGTACTGGAGCGCGGCCGATAGTTCGTCGCGCCCCTTGCCGAACATGAGCTGGTTGTCGCCCGCGCAGGGGAGCAGGCCCGAGCGGTGGGCCATGAGGTCTTCCACCGTAAACTCCCTGGTGACCCAGGGATCGTACAGCTTGAAGTTGGGGCGGAGGTTGCAGACCCTGTCCGTGGACGAGAGCCGTCCGGCCGCCATCTCCATTGCCGCCAGGGTGGCGGTGAAGGACTTGGAGATGGAGGCGATCTGGAACACCGTGTCCGGGTCCACCGCATCGGCGGCCCCGGCATTGCGCAGGCCCCAGCATTTCTTGAAGACCACCTGATCGCCCTGGACCACGGCCACGGCCACGCCCGGCACGCCCAGGTCCTTCCGCAGCAGGTCGGCGTTTTCGTCGAGGACCGCCAGGGCCTTATCCAAGGGCGATTGCGCCGCGGCGGGATTTGCGGGGAGCAGCGCCAGGGCCGCCAGCAGGAACACCAGGCAACGGATCGGCATGGGGACCTCCTTCAGTTGACGGGGATGGTCAGCAGCGGGGACATGGACTCCACATCCCCGGACTGGAGGGCGTACAGGCTGCCCAGGAGCATCATGAGCGCCTTGGAGCGGGTGTCGGTGTCGTCCACGTAGAACCACGCCCCCCGGTGCTCGGCGGCTACGGCGGCCTGCTGCGGCTGGGCCGTGGAGCGGTGCACGACGATCAGGGGCGGCAGGCCGTAGGCCTTGAGCAGGGCGGTCGCGTCCGCGCTGTCCAGGCTCACCGCCGCGCCCTGGGCCAAGTCCTCGGCCGAGGGCTGCACGCCCGAGGCCAGCCCCACCATGGTCTCCAGGAAGCTGCGCATGCGGATGGGCACTACGTTGTCCGCGGAGTCCATGGCCGCCGCGCTCACGAAGGAATTCACGGTCGCGAGCCGGATCCGGGCCACTTGGCCCCGAAGCGTGGGCGTCAGGCGCAGGGGCCCGCCCAGGAGTTCGCCCAGACGCTTGGCCTCGGCCGCGTCTGTCAGGCGCACCTCCAGGACGTGGTCCGCGTCCTGGTTCTGGCGCTCCCCGTAGACCGTCAGGTCCCTGGATATCTGCTTCTGGCGCAGGAAAGCGCAGAGTTCCAGGAAGCCCTTGAGGCTGTTGATGCTCTGGCCTTCGTCGGCACGGCTCGCCTCACCCGCGGAGAAGTCGTTCTCCAGGGAGGCGATGCGCTCCACCATGAGCCGGAACACGTCGTCCACGTGCCAGCCCGCGCGCACGAACAGGGCCAGGCGGTCCACGCCGATCTCGGCCAGGAGCCGCTTGGCGTGGGTCTCGCCCTGCACCGGGGTGTAGGTGATGGTCGGGTTCTCGGACACGCTGCCCTGGGCCGAGAGATTCACGCTGTTGCGGGCCACGGTGCTGGGCCGGTCGTAGTACTGGCCGCCCGCGCCCACTCCGGCGCTGATGCTGAAATTAGAGGACACCGAGCCCACTTGAAGGAAGAAGGGCGGCTCGTAGTAGCGCATGCGCACGATGTTCAGGAGGAGTTCCTCCTCGTTGCTGCGCTGGATGTTGCGGTTGTAATCCAGGCGGTTGCCGGGCAGCAGCCGGGGCCCGGCGCTGCAGGCAGCCAGGAGCAGGGCGAGGCAGCAGAGGAACAGGGCGCGGCGGAGCATGGGGGGCCTCACTTGTTCGGCTGCTTGACGCGTTGGAGCAGGTCCACGCGCTCGATTTCGAAGACCTCCAGCCGCATGGCCTGGGCCTTGCCGTCCGGCCCGGGGAGGAACTGGACCAGGGGGCCGGGACCGGGCATGCCGATGAGCATCTCGAAGCTGTCCCGGCCGCAGGGCCGCAGCTCGGTGGACATCCGGGCCGCGCCGGTGAGCAGGCGCAGACTTCCGCCTGTCTCCACCACCTCGCAATCGCCCAGGGCCTCGTTGGTGTAGGTTCCCACATAGGCCGAGAGCTCCAGAGGCGGCAGATCCTGGGGCCGGCAGTTCAGGCCATGGGTCTCGGCCGCCTCGCGGGTCGCCCGGGCCTTGTCCTCGACATAGGCCTCCAGGTCCGGGCCTTGAAGGCCCAGGTAGGCGTCGAAGAAGTGGAATGGCACGGGGTAGGTGAAGGGGTTGTCGCCCAGGTTGGTGAGCCAGACCAGGCCCAGGTTCCGGGAGGGCAAGAAGGCCACCACACAGGACATGCCCGAGGTCCCGCCCGTATGCCAGACCACAGGTCCGGCTTGGTAGCCCGTGTTCACCCAGCCCTGGCAGTAGGAGGAGGTGAAGCCCAAGGTCCGCTTCAGGGGCAGGGGCGAGTGGATGGACGGGGCGTGCAGGAAGGCCAAGCTCTCGGGCTTGAGTATCCGGGCTTGGCCCAGGCTCCCGCCCCCGGCCATGCAGGCCACCCACTTGGCCATGTCCGAGACCGAGGCGTTGATCCCGCCCGCGGGCCCCATGGTATAGACCCAGTTGCGCAGTGGCCAGTCATCCGGGATGGGCGCGGGCCCTGTCGGGGTGTTGAAGTGCGGCATGGCCCGGTTGGTCGAGGCCTCGAAGCCCGCCAGGGTGGCGCTGGCCGAGGTCATGCCCAGAGGCTTGAAAATGCGTTCGGCCACGTTTTCGGCCCAGGGCCTGCCGGTCTTGGCCCGGATGATCTCCCCGGCGGCCAGGAAGAGGCCGTTTTGGTAGGCGAAGGCGCTGCGGAAGCTGGTGGAGGGCTTGAAGAAGGGCAGCGCACGTAGATACTCCTCAGGGGTGTAGCCCAGGAGGATCATCATGTCTCCGGCGTGCTCGGGCAGGCCGCTGCGCTGGGCCATGAGGTCGGCCATCAGGAAGTTGTCACTGACCCAGGGGTCGGACATGGCGAAGCCCGGCAGATGACGGCGCACCGGGTCGGTCCAGGCCAATTGGCCCTCCTCGACCAGCTGGGCTATCTGGGCCGCGGTGAAGGCCTTGCTGGTGGAGCCCACCTGGAACACGGTGTCCGCGTCCACGGGGTCCGCGCCCCCGATTTTCTTCACCCCGTAGCCCTTGGCGAAGACAACGGCGCCGTCCTTGACCACGGCGCAGGCCGCGCCCGGGATATTCCACTGGGCCATCTTCTTGGGGATGTAGGCGTCCAGGTCGGCCAGTGCCGCCTCCAGAGAGAGGTCGGCAGCCTGGGGAGGCGTGGCCGCGGACCGGGTTGGGGAATTCCGGGAATCTTGGTCCCGAGAGCAGGCCGCCAGAGTGAGGAGTGCGAAGACGAGGGCCAGGGGCAGTCGTTTGAACATGGCGTCCTCCTTGAGTCGGCTCGTCCGGCGCGGATGTCTATAATCATTGACATATCATAGTGCTTTAGAAACGCAAGGCTCTTTGGGTGGTCTTCGTCCGGAATGTTTGCTGGTCAAGGAATGGAGCCGCACGGACGGTGCGGTGCATGTCCGGAAATGCCAGGGCTGAAATTCGGTCCAGGGCCACTCCGTTCTTATAACTCGCCCCTGGGCTTCTGAGATTCGGTCCGGCTCCAGGCTGGAGCATGGCGTGCCGGCTGCTCACCTAATGCCTGGACCCCAAATCGGGGGAAGGCCATTCAGAGACATCTTTCGTTACCATCCTGACGTGGGCCATTGATATGATGCGTCTGCCTGATCGGCCGAGGGGTATTGGCGCTGATGAGGTGGATGCGGCCGGTCCCTTGTTTGCTGTGACCGTATAACTGCTGCGTTCTGGTGACCGAGCGGCCCAGGGCTTGGGCCAGGGTTTCGTATGAAAGGCCTGCGGCTTTCGTGTCCGCAGCGAACTGGTGGCGCAGCGCATAGGGGGCCGGAACATCTTTGCGCCGGGGCCAAAGTTTGCGGGCGGCCCTGCTGAATGCCTTACGGAAGGCGGGGTAGTCTTCCTTGGCCAGAAATACGTCACCCTCTTGGAGCCGGTTAGCGAAGAGAGATGTCGGGGCGAAGGTCTGTTCGCGCCAGGGTTGCCCTTTCTGCTCATCCACTTTGGCCCCAGAGATTCGGACGACCACGCCGGACCTGCTGCATGAAATCAGTACTCCTTTGCTAAGCTCATCGGGACGACAGCCTGTGGCCGCCAAAAGATAATAAGCTGGTCGCCACTTTTCGGGGAGGGCATCAGCCAAGCGCTCCCTCCAGTCCGGCGGCAACTCTTTGAGGCTCTGGCGCTGGCTGACTTTTGGCGAGGGCAGTGGTTGCTGATATGGCGCGCATTCCTTGAGTCTTTGGAGATCCTGGGCAAATTTCCCTGCAAAGTAGCGATGCCTTTGCAGCTCATGTTTGTCGGCAACCTTTTGAGCAAAATCAGCGAGGTAGACGTGTTCCAGGCCGTCTAGCGCGAGATGTTTCAGTGCGGCGGCTTTTGGACAATAGAATGTGTTGACGTTCAGGTTTTTGCCGTGGCAGTACCGAACGAGGTCGCCGTCGCCGAGGGCGAATAGCTCCCAAATTCTGCGCCGTGCTCGGCATAGATCGGCGGCAGTTGCGCGCGGATTTCATCGAAATGCCCTCGTCCGAGCATTGCCCGAAAAATCTGTCTCAATTGTCCGAGGTCCATTCTCCCGTCCCGCGCTTTATATTTGTGCGACGTCCCATAATGCGCCGTTTTGCTCGCTCCGCTTCGCTACGCATGCAAAACGGCGCATTAGTGGACCCTGCCGCCTGTCCCACTAAAGCGAAGGACATCCCGACATTCATACGGATGCGGTCGTCTTGCGGGGGCGCCCACGTTTGGAGTAGCTTCCGCCGGTCGGCTTCTCGGACGTGAGTTCGTTTCCGGTTTGAGGCCCGTGAATGTGATCGGTGGCCATTGCGCCACGTCATCGGCAGCGAAATATTGGCGTTTCCCGATACGCCGGCCGTGGGGCAGGCGGAGGGCATTTTCCCCGTACATCTGGTTGCGGATGCTGCGCGGCGAGAGGTGGAGCATTTTGGCCAGATGATCGACCGTCAAAATCGGGCCGCACTTTTCCAGAATCGTTTTAAGAATGATTTCAGCGTAGTCCATGAATCTTCTCGCGAATGGTCTTGGGTTTTAGTCAAGACGCTATCACGAAACGGAGAGCGTTGTTAAGATACACGCGGATTTGGTGGGGACGTGTTCGGACGAGGAACCTGCAAATGGGGCTTGGGCGGGTCAGGGCGCAACAGGATGCATCAGGTGCCCTTTGGGTCAATCTTGGGTCATCATGGGTCAAAAAAGACGAAAACAGGGGGTGGCTAGAAAATAGAGAATGGAAAAAGCTATCTGATATTACAGGTAAAATTGGCACGCCCGGGAGGACTCGAACCCCCGACCAAGAGCTTAGAAGGCTCCTGCTCTGTCCACCTGAGCTACGGGCGCGCGGGAGGCTATTGGTAATCAAGCCGCAGGCCCGGGTCAAGACGGGTCCTGCTGGAGAGCCATGAAACGGTTCCAGCAGTTCCGGGAATTCGCAGCCCATCTGGACGGGCTCGGCCTGTTCCGCATGGATTTGACCCTGGAGCGCATGCAGGCCTTCGTGCGGGGCCTGGAGGCCACGCCGTCCCTGCCTGCGGTCCAGGTGGCGGGCACCAACGGCAAGGGCTCCACCGCCACCTTCCTGGCTTGCCTGGCCCAGGCCCACGGCCTGCGCACCGGGCTCTACACATCCCCGCACTTCGTGGACTTCCGCGAACGCTTGCTTCTGGACGGGGCGATGCTGCCGGAAGCGGACTGGATCGATCTGGTCAACGAGCTGGCGGAGCGGGTTCCGGACCTGGACTTCACCTATTTCGAGCTGCTCACGGCCCTGGCGGTGCTGGCTTTCCGCAGGGCCGGGGCCGGGCTGGCGGTGTACGAGGCCGGCCTGGGCGGAACCTGGGACGCCACCACGGCCCTGCCCGTGGACCTGACCCTGTTCACCTCCATCGGCCTGGACCACGAGGCCGTTCTCGGCCCGGGCCTGGAGCGCATCGCCCGGGACAAGGCCGGGGCCATGCGGCCGGGCGGCCTGGCCCTCACCGGGCCGCAGGAGCCCGCGGTGCTGGAGATTCTGGAATCCCGCGCCCGGGAGGTGGGGGCCGAGCTCCATCACGCCTCGGAACTGGCCGCGCTGCCCCTGCCCGGCAGCCTGGGCCTGGCCGGTCCGCATCAGCAGGGGAACGCCCGCCTGGCCCTGGCCGGGTGGCGGCTCCTGGCTCGCAAGCTCGGCTGGCGCGCGGACCAGCAGGCCGAGGCTTACGGCCTGGCCCGGGCCTTCATTCCGGGCAGGCTCCAGGCCGTGGATTTCGACCCGCCGCTGTTCCTGGACGGCGCGCACAACGAACCCGCCCTGAGCGCCCTGGCCCAGGCCCTGTCCGCCCTGAATATCCGGCCCCGGGCCCTGGTTTTCGCCTGCCTCAAGGACAAGGACCTGGAGGCCATGCTGCCCCGTGTCCGCGGCCTCACCCCGGGCCCCATCCTGGTGCCGGAGCTGCCGGGCAACGAGCGGGCCATGGCGGCGCGGGACCTGGCCGTCCGCATCGGGCCGCGAGCCCTGGCCGTGTCCCGCCTGGACGACGCCCTGAACCTTCTGGCGGGTTCACAAGGGCGGGTTCTGCTCTGCGGTTCCTTGTATTTGCTGGCCGAGTTCTATACAAAATACCCGCGGTTCCTGACGCGGCCCGCCACCTGAAGAACCCGGAGCGCCCCTTGTCCAGCCTGTTCCGTCATCTGCCGTCCGTGGACGCGGCCCTGGCCGCCCTGGCCCTGGAGCCGGATTTCGCCCGCCTGCCCCGGCCCCTGCTCAAGGATCTGGTGAACCGCTTCCTGGACCTCTGCCGCGAGGAGATTCGTAGCGGGTCCGCGACCCGGGCCGCGGACCTGGCCCTGAAGGCCCTGACTCCGCGGCTTACGGCCTACGTGCGCAGCCATTCCCGGCCGCGTTTCCGGCGCGTGCTCAACGCCACGGGCGTGGTGGCCCACACCAACCTGGGCCGCTCGCTCCTGGCCGACGCCGCGGTCCAGGCCGTGGCCGCGGCCTGCGCCCACTATTCCAACCTGGAGTTCGACCTGGCCACGGGCAGGCGGGGCAGCCGCTATTCCCACGTGGAGGAGCTGCTCTGCCGCCTCACCGGGGCCGAGGCCGCCCTGGTGGTGAACAACAACGCCGCGGCCGTGCTCATCGTGTTGGAGACCCTGGCCAAGGGCCGCGAGGTCATCGTGTCCCGCGGCCAGCTCGTGGAGATCGGCGGCTCGTTCCGCATCCCCGAGGTCATGGCCAAGAGCGGGGCCTTTTTGCGCGAGGTGGGAGCCACCAACCGCACGCACCTGCGCGACTACGAGGGCGCGGTGACCTCCGAGACCGCGGCCTTTCTGCGCGTGCACACCTCCAACTACCGCATCCAGGGCTTCACCAGCGAGGTGCCGCTCAAGGAACTGCGCGTGCTGGGCGACCGTTACGGCCTGCCCGTGCTGGAGGACCTGGGCAGCGGTAGCCTCTGCGACTTCGCGGGCACGGGTCTTTCCGGCGAGCCCACGGTGCAGTCCGTGGTGGCCGACGGCGCGGACGTAGTCACTTTTTCCGGGGACAAGGTCCTGGGCGGACCCCAGGCCGGGATCATCGTGGGCCGCCGCGAGGCCATTGAGACCATCAAGCGGAACCCGCTGAACCGGGCCGTGCGCATCGACAAGATGACCCTGGCCGCCCTGGAGGCCACCCTGCGGCTTTACCTGGACCCGGAGCTGGCCCGGCGCGAGGTGCCGACCCTGCGCATGATCGCCGCGCCCGAGGCCACGCTCAAGACCCAGGCCGGACGCTTGGCCCGGCTGCTGCGCCAGGAGCTGGGCGGCCGCCTGGACATCCGCACGCGCAAGGGCGTGTCCCGCGTGGGGGGCGGGGCCTTTCCCGAGCAGGACCTGCCCACCGTGCTGGTGGCCCTGGTCCCGGCCTCCGGAGTGGCGGTGGAGGCCCTGCGCGAGGCCCTGCTGGGCACGGATCCGCCTTTGGTGGGCCGGGTGGAGGGCGAGGCCCTCTGCCTGGACCCGCGCACCCTTGACACCAAGGAGTTCGGCCTGGCGGCCCGGGCGCTGGCCCAGGCCCTGGACCGGCTCCAAGCGTAGGAGACGAACGTGGCCAAGAAAAAGACCGAGCTGGAACACAAGCCCCAGAGCTGCTGGGACGTCTATGCCTCCAAGACCCACCGCCAGGCCATGGACTCTCTGGCCAGGCGCTACCTGGATTTCCTGACCCGCTGCAAGACCGAGCGCGAGACCGTGGACTACGTGCGCGAGCGCACGGCCAAGGCCGGGTTCGGCGAGGACTTCGGCGGCGCGGCCGTGTTCCGGGACATGCGCGGCAAGAGCGTGTTCCTGGCGCGGCGGGGGAAACTGCCCCTGGCCAAGGGCTTCCGGCTCATCGGGGCCCACGGCGACACCCCGCGCCTGGATCTCAAGCAGCGGCCTCTCTACGAGGAGGTCCAGGTGGGCCTGGCCAAGACCCACTACTACGGCGGCATCCGCAAGCACCAGTGGCTGGCGCGGCCCCTGGCCCTGCACGGCGTGGTGGTCAAGACCGACGGCCGCGTGGTGCCCGTGGTCCTGGGCGAGGACCCGGCCGAGCCGGTGTTCACCATCGCGGACCTCTTGCCGCACCTGGCCTACAAGCAGGTGGAGAAGAAGCTCTCCGAGGCCTTCGAGGCCGAGAAGCTCAACGTGGTCCTGGGCCACGCGCCCGCGGCCAAGGGCGAGGAGGGGAGCCGGATCAAGCGGCGTCTGCTGGAAATCCTCCACGAGAAGTTCGGCGTGCGCGAGGCCGACCTCATGAGCGCGGAGCTCCAGGCCGTGCCCGCCGGACCGGCGCGGCCCGTGGGTCTGGACGGCTCGCTCATCGGCTCCTACGGCCAGGATGACCGGGCCTCGGTGTTCTGCGCCCTGGAGGCGCTCCTGGCCGAGAAGGCCCCTGCCCGCACCCAGGTGGTGCTTTTCTGGGACAAGGAGGAGATCGGTTCCGAGGGCTCCACCGGGGCCCAGTCCCTGTTCCTGGAATACTGCCTGCAGGACATGTTGGCCGCCTGGGAGCCCAAGACCCGCCTCTCCACCCTGTTCCTGGCCTCGGAGGCCGTGTCCGCGGACGTGCACCCGGCCGTGGACCCGGACTACCAGGACGTGCACGAGAAGCTCAATTCCGCCTACCTGGGATTCGGCCCCTGCTTCTGCAAGTACACCGGCCACCGCGGCAAGGTGGGGGCCAACGACGCCCATCCCGAGTACATCGGGCGGCTGCGCGCCGTGCTGGACGGCGCGGGCGTGCCCTGGCAGATGGCCGAGCTGGGCAAGGTGGACCTGGGCGGCGGCGGCACCGTGGCCAAGCACCTGGCCCGCTACGGCCTGGACATCATCGACATGGGGCCGCCCGTGCTCTCCATGCACAGCCCCTTCGAACTCACGAGCAAGGCCGACATCTACGCCACGGTGCTGGCCTTCCGCGCGTTCCTCAAGAGCTAGGAGCAGCCATGCCGCTCATCATGGGCACCGCCGGGCACATCGACCACGGCAAGACCAGCCTGGTCCGGGCGCTGACGGGCATCGACTGCGACCGCCTGGCCGAGGAGAAGCGCCGGGGCATCACCATCGAGCTGGGCTTCGCCTTCCTGGACCTGCCGGGCGGCGGGCGGCTCGGCATCGTGGACGTGCCGGGCCACGAGCGCTTCGTCAAGAACATGGTGGCCGGGGCCGCGGGCATCGACTTCGTGCTCCTGGTCATCGCCGCGGACGAGGGCGTCATGCCCCAGACCCGCGAGCACCTGGAGATCTGCTCCCTGCTCGGCATCCGCGCCGGGCTCGTGGCCCTGACCAAGGTCGATATGGTGGAGCCGGACTGGCTCGAGATGGTCGGCGAGGAGGTGCGCGCCTACCTGGAGCCCACCTTCCTCGGCGGCGCGCCCATCCTGCCCGTGTCCGCGGTCACGGGCCAGGGCCTGGACGAATTGCGCGCGGCCATCGGGAACCTGGCCGGGGAGCTGGCCCCCAGGCGGCGCTCGGACCTCTTCCGCCTGCCCGTGGACCGGGTCTTCACCATGAAGGGCTACGGCACCGTGGTCACGGGCGCGTCCATTTCCGGCAAGCTGGCCGTGGGCGACGACCTTGTCGTTTATCCCCGGGGCCTGGCCACCAAGGTCCGCAACCTGGAGTCCCACGGCGCGGACGTGCAGGAGGCCGCGGCCGGGGTGCGCACGGCCGTGAACCTGCACGGCCTGGAGGTGGCGGACCTCACGCGCGGGGACGTGCTGGCCCGGCCGGGCACGCTCTTTCCGAGCCTGGCCTGGGACCTGGAGCTGACCTGCCTCTCCTCGGCGCCGCGGCCGCTCAAGCACCGCAAGGAGGCGCACTTCCACCACGGCGCGCGCGAGACCATGGCCCGCGTCTATTTCCTGGATCGCGAGGAGCTCAAGCCCGGCGAGACGGCGGTCTGCCAGGTGCGTTTCGCCGAGCCCCTGGCCGGGGTCTTCGGCGATCGCGTGGTGCTGCGCTCGTTCTCGCCTCTGCGGACCATTGCGGGCGGCCGGCTCATCAATCCCCTGGGCCGGAGGATCAAGCGCTTCTCTCCCCAGGTGGAGAAGCTGGCCGTGCTGGCCCAGGGCCACGGCGAGGATCTGGTGCGGGCCCAACTGGACCTGGCCGGGGCCGAAGGCCTGACCTTCGCCATGCTGGCCGTGGCCACGGACCTGGAGAGCAAGGCCCTGGACAAAGCCCTGGCCGATCTCGGGGGGAAACAGGAGGCCTTCCAGTTCGACCGCGAGGCCCGGACCTATGTGGGCGGCGCCACGGCCGCGTCCCTGCTGGAGTCCCTGCGCGGCTTCCTGGAGTCCTTCCACCGCAAGGAACCCATGCGGCCGGGCCTGTCCCGGGGCGAGCTCGTCTCTACCTGGGGCCGCGACCTGCCGCCGAAGCTCTTCCATTTTCTGCTGGAGCGCGCCGTGCGTCAGGGAGTTGCGGTCCTGGAAGGCGAGACCTACCGCCTGCCCGGGCACAAGGTCTCCCTGGCCTCGGACGCGGCCAAGCTGCGCGAGACGGTGCTGGCCGCCTACGAGGCAGGGGGCGTGACCCCGCCCAACCTGAAGGACGTGCTGGACCCCCTGGGCGTTTCCTTCAAGGAGGCCGCGGCCGTGTTCAAGCTGCTCCAGGACGAGGGCAGGCTCGTCAAGATCAAGGACGAGATGTACTACGCGGCGGACGCGGCGAAATCGCTGGTGGACAAGCTCACGGCTTGGTTCCGCCAGGGCCGCGAGGAGATGGAGCCCTCGGACTTCCGCGACCTGACGGGGCTGTCGCGCAAGTACTCCATCCCGGTGCTGGAGTGGATGGACAAGGAGAAGATCACCGTGCGCGTGGGCGACAAGCGCCGCCTGCGCAAGCGCGAAGGGTGATGAAAAAGGCCGGGTTGTGGCCCGGCCTTGGGAAAACTGGGGTGAGTGATGGGACTTGAACCCACGGCAACCAGAGCCACAATCTGGGACTCTACCAACTGAGCTACACTCACCACAAAGGGAAGATGCGTATAGCCGAGGCCCGGCCCACGGTCAAGTGGTTTATGCCCCGGCCGGCCCACATGATACGACACTCGAACACGCAAGGAAAGAGAGAGCATGGACAAGCTGATCATCGAAGGCGGCGTGCCGCTCAAGGGGAGCATCCGCGTGAGCGGCTCCAAGAACGCGGCCCTGCCCATCCTCATGGCCTGCCTCCTGGCCGAGACCCCGGTGCGCCTGGACAACGTGCCCCGGCTGCGGGACATCCGCACCACGCTCAAGCTCCTGAACATCCTGGGCTGCGAGACGGTCTTCGAGGAGAACACGGTGACCAGCCGGGTGGTCGGCCTCAAGCCCGAGGCCCCCTACGAGCTGGTCAAGACCATGCGCGCCTCGGTGCTCTGCCTGGGGCCGCTTCTGGCCCTGCTGGGCGAGGCCCGCGTGGCCCTGCCCGGCGGCTGCGCCATCGGCGCGCGGCCCGTGGATCTGCATCTGAAGGCCCTGGAGCGCATGGGCGCCACCTTCGAGCTCACCTCGGGCTACATCCTGGGCCGCGCCCCCAAGCTCCGGGGCGCGCATATCACCTTCGACTTTCCCACCGTGGGCGGCACGGAAAACCTGCTCATGGCCGCCAGCCTGGCCCAGGGCGAGACCATCCTGGAGAACGCGGCCCGCGAGCCCGAGGTGGCTGACTTGGCCCATTTCCTGAACGCCTGCGGGGCCAAAATCAGCGGCCAGGGCACCAGCGTCATCCGCATCGAAGGCGTGGCCCGGCTCACGGGCTGCGGCTACAGCGTCATGCCCGACCGCATCGAGGCGGGCACCTACCTGGTGGCCGCGCCCATCACGGGCGGCGAGCTGGAACTCCTGGACTGCCCGTTCCAGGAGCTGGACGCCCTGGTTTACAAGCTGCGCGAGATGGGCGTCTGGGTCCAGGAGGAGAGGGACAAGGTCATCGTGCGCCGCGACGGCGACCTGGTGGGCGTGGACGTGACCACCCAGCCGCACCCGGGCTTCCCCACGGACATGCAGGCCCAGCTCATGGCCCTCATGTGCCTGGCCAAGGGCGCAGGCTCCATTCAGGAGAAGATCTTCGAGAACCGCTTCATGCACGTGCTCGAGCTGGTGCGCCTGGGCGCCAACATCAAGCTCAAGGACCGCACGGCCGTGGTGCGCGGGGTGCCCAGGCTGGTGGGCGCGCCGGTCATGGCCTCGGACCTGCGGGCCAGCGCCTCGCTGGTCCTGGCCGGACTGGCCGCCGAGGGCGTCACCGAGGTCCAGCGCATCTACCACCTGGACCGCGGCTACGAGAACATCGAGGCCAAGCTCTCGGCCGTGGGCGCGCGCATCCGCCGCGTGCCGGAATAGGGCGCAAAAAAAGGAGGGGGCGGACCCCCTCCCGCGTTGCCGGGTCCGGCGCGGCTACTTGAGGCTCGAGTAGTGGGCGGCCAGGTCCGCGATGTCGGCGTCCGAAAGCTTCTGGGCGATGCTGATCATGGACTTGGGCTCGCCCTTGCCGGCCTTGTAGTTGGCCATCAGGCCGGTGAACTTCTTGGCGTCCATGCCGTCCAGGTTTTTCTTGGCGTTGTGGCAGGTGCACTTCTTGGCCAGGTCCTTGCCCTTGGCCGGGTCCGCGGCCTGGGCCATGTTCAGGCCCACGAACAGGGCCAGGGCGGCGAGAGCCAGGGTGAGCAGAATGCGTTTCATCGGGAAGCCTCCTGTTTGAGATTTCTATACTCTTTTTCTCGGAGAAAAGTACACCCCCGGAGCTTTTTTATGCCGTTCCGCCCGAGGCCGCCAGCACCATGAACGCCCGGGACAACGCCGTCAATCACGGCCCCGCGGCGCTGCCCGGGCTGTTCGCCTGGCAGGTTCTGTTCCTGGCCTTTGCCTGCGGCCTGTTCGCCGCGGCGCAGCCCGAGGCCTTGTGCGGGATTGCCCTGCTTTGGCTCCTCTGTCGCAGCCTGCGCGCCAGGCCCGTGCCCCTGGCGATCCTCGCCCTGTGCGGGGCCCTGGGCCTGGGCTGGGCCGTGCTGCGCGCGCCCGCGTCCGTCCCCGGGCCTCCGGCCTGGCTGGAAGAGGGCCGCATGGAGGAGGTGCACGGGACTGTGGCCGAGGTGCAGTCCCGGCCCAACCGGCGGATCGTGGTCCTGCTGGAGCGGGTGGTGAGCCCGGCGGCCGGGGAGGACCGGCCCGTGCCCGGGCTCCTGGTCTGGACCTGGGACGGGCCAACGGCCCGGCCCCTGCCCGGCCAGGAGGCGGCGCTGCGCGCGCCGCTTCGGAGCATGCAGGGCCTGGACAATCCTGGAACCTGGGACGGCGCGGACTATTGGGAGCGCCAGGGCGTGGCCTTCCGCACCTACACCCGGGGAGCCGATCCCGGGGTGGTCCTGGGACCCGAGCCGGAACCCGGGCCAGCGGGCCTGCGCCAGATCCTCCGCCGGGCGGTGGAAAGGCTGGTTCCGCACAGCCAGGGCGGGGCCGTGGTCCTGGCCGTGCTCACCGGCGACCGCTTCCTGCTGTCGCCCGCCACCCTGGACCTCATGCGCGACGCCGGGCTCTCCCACAGCCTGGCCCTGTCCGGGCTGCACCTGGGCTTCGTGGCCGCCGTGGGCGCGGGCCTGGCCTACGGCCTGAGCCTGCTCTGGCCCGGGATCTGCCTGCTCCTGCCGCGGCCCAAGCTGGCCGTGCTCGTGGCCGCGCCCCTGGTCCTGGCCTATGCCTGGCTGGGCCAGCCCGCTCCGTCCCTGGTGCGCGCGGCCTGCATGTTCGCCTCCTGGGGCCTGCTCCTGCTCTGGGACCGGCAGCGGGTGCTCCTGGACGGCCTGTTCCTGGCCCTGGCCTGCATCCTGGTCCTGGCCCCCGGCGAGATCCACGAACTGAGCCTCCAGCTCTCCGTCGCGGCCGTGGCGGGCATCGCGGTCTTCTGGGAGCCGCTCTGGCGTCTGGCCCCTCGGCCGGGAGGCCCGCTGCGGCGGATTCTGCGCTGGGCCTATGGAATGTTCCTGGTGAGCTCCTGCGCCAACCTGGCCGTGTTGCCCGTGCAGTCCTGGCACTTCGGGGTCCTGGCCCCCAACTTCCTGGCCAACCTGTTCTGGCTGCCGGTGCTCGGCCTGGGGGTCATGCCCCTGGGACTGGCCGGGCTGGCCCTCATGTCCGTCTGGCCCGGGGCCGCGGCCCTGTGCCTGGCCTGGGCCGCGGGACTGGCCCAGGCCTCCCTGAAGGCCCTGATCTGGGCCGACGGCCAGGGCTGGCTGCCCTTGATCCAGACCCTGCGGCCCCTCTGGCCCGAACTCCTGGGCGGGACGCTGCTCCTGGCCTGCCTGCCGCTGCTCCTGCGCCGCCGGACGGTCCCGGCGTACGTCCTCGGCCTGGGCCTGCTCCTGCTCCTGGCCCCGCACGGCTGGATCATGGCCCGCGACGCCCTGTCCGGCCCCTCCCTGACGTTGCTGGACGTGGGCCAGGGCCAGGCCGCGCTCCTGACCCTGCCGGGCGGACGCAGGGTGCTGGTGGACGGCGGCGGCTCGCGCAGCGCCACCTTTGACCCGGGCCGGGCCGTGGTGGCCCCGTCCCTGACCTGGGGCCGTCCGCCGCGCCTGGACGCCGTGCTCCTGAGCCGCAACGAGACGGACCATTCCCGGGGCCTGGCCGCCATTCTGGAGGGCTTCCGCGTGGGCCTCTTCGGGTCGGCCGTGGAGCCGCCGGAACGCCTGCGCCGCATCCTCAGAAAAACCGGAGTGAAGCGGGTGCGGCTTTCGGCGGGCCGTGACCTGGACCTGGGCGACGGCTTTGTCTTGGAAACCCTGGCCCCCTGGGAGCCGGTCCCGGGCAAGCGGCGCAAGGGGGCGTCCCTGGTCCTGCGGCTGGCCTGGAACGGCCTGGGCCTGGCCCTGCTGCCCGGAGACCAGGACGCCGTGGGCCTGCGCCGCCTGCTGGAGTCCGGCCGCGACCTGCGGGCCGCGCTCCTGGTCCTGCCCGACCACGGCGGTGGGGCGTCCTGCGCGCCGGAGTTCTACGCGGCGGTGTCGCCCGCCGCGGCCCTGGCCTCCTGCCCCCGCGGCCGGGACCTGCCCGCGGCCTGCGTGCGCCAGGCCCTGGCGGAGCAGGGAATCCCGCTCTGGACCACGGCGGAATGCGGCCGCCTGCGTGGTTTTCCGGCGAACGGCGGAGCGCTTGTGCGCAGGAGCGCTGGCCGGGCCTGTCCTGCGTTAGAGCAGGACATATTGCCTTGAAGCAATGGACGCGCTATGAGGCGGCATAGGAACGGCTTTATGGATGTTTTCACCCCCAAAACGCTCCTGTCGAGAGGAAGTTCCGCGTGATCGTCCGCTGTTGGGGGTCGCGGGGCTCCATTTCCGTATCCGGCCGGGACTTCATCAAGTACGGCGGCGACACCACCTGCATCGAGATCCGCACCCGCGACAACCGGGTGGTCATCGTGGACGCCGGCTCGGGCATCCGCCGCCTGGGCAACCGCCTGCTGCGCGAGGGCCTGTTCCACTACGACCTGCTCTTCACCCACACGCACTGGGACCACATTCTGGGCTTCCCGTTCTTCAAGCCCATCTACCTGGAGCGCGCGGCCCTGACCATCCACAGCTGTCTCTCGTTCCAGGGCAACATGGACAAGCTCTTGTCCCGGATCATGGCCCCGCCGCACTTCCCGGTACCCTTCGGCGAGATCAAGGCGCGCATGGACTTCGTGCCGGCCTGTTCGCCGGAGTTCCACCTGGGCTCCCTGCGCGTGCGGACCATTCCCCTGTCGCACCCGAACATGGGCGTGGGCTACCGCTTCGACGAAGACGGCAGGAGCTTCGTCTTCCTCACGGACAACGAGCTGTCCCACCGCCACCGCGGCGGCCGCAGCGCGGCCGAGTACCGGGACTTCTGCCGGGGCGCGGACCTGCTCTTCCACGACGCCGAGTACACCGAGGAGGAATACGAAACCAAGCGCACCTGGGGCCACTCGCACTTCCGCGAGGCCCTGGATCTGGCCCTGGCCGCTGGCGTGAGCCGCTTCGGGCTGTACCACCACAACCAGGACCGCGACGACGCGGGCGTGGACTGGATGGTGGCCCGCTGCCGCGAGACCGTGCTCAATCTGAAGGCCGGCCTCGACTGCTTCGGCGTGTGCCAGGACGACGAATTCACGCTGTAGCCCTCTGTCCTCCGTCTTGATTTTCCCGTCTCCCCGTCTTACAACCACAAGCACTGATTCAGCTTCGCAACCTTTTTCCGGGAGGACGCATGCGGGTATTGATCGTGGAGGACGATTTCTATTGCCGGACCCTTCTGCACGACATCCTGCGTCCCCTGGGCCAGTGCGACATTGCGGTGACCGGCGAGGAGGCCGTGTTCGCCTTCAAGCGGGCCCAGGAGGAAATGCGGCCCTACGACCTCATCTGCCTGGACCTGGTCCTGCCCGAGATGGACGGGCACCAGGCCCTGGGCGAGATCCGCGCCCTGGAGCGCGAGGCCAAGAGCGGCCGCGAGGTCAAGGTCATCGTCACCACCATGCTGGATGACAGCAAGGAGACCCACGACGCCTTTTTCCTGGGCGGGGCCGCCTCCTACCTGGTGAAGCCCATCCGCGAGGAGGCCCTGCTGGAGGAGCTGCGCAACCTGGGTCTGTTGCCTGCGGAGTAGGATTCCGCGCCGCTTTCCGCCTGTTTGATGTTTGCCCCGATCTGGGGTAAAGCTACCCCCTTGTCCGGCTTCCGCCGGAACGCCAGCGCAGACGAAGGAATGCATGAGCCAGATACTGGGCGTGAAGTTCAACGACTACGGGCAGGTGTACTTCTTCTCCTCCGGGCCGTTCGTGGTCCAGGAGGGGCAGAGCGTCATCGTGCGCACGGATCAGGGCATGGGCCTGGGCAAGGTCGTGACCGTGCGCCCCGGCGAGGCCGAGGAGCCCTCCGAGGAGGAGCACAAGCCCATCTACCGCCTGGCCAATGACGACGACCTGCGCACCGTGGCCGAGAACGAGCGCCTGGCCCGCGAGGCCTTCCGCTTCTGCCGCGAGTGCATCCGCCGCCTGGACCTGGCCATGAAGCTGGTGGACGTGGAAGTGCATTTCGATCGCAGCAAGATGGTCTTCTTTTTCACCGCCCCGGGCCGCATCGACTTCCGCGAACTCATCAAGGACCTGGTGCGCGAGTACCGCACCCGCATCGAGCTCCGGCAGATCGGCGTGCGCCACGAAACCCAGATGCTCGGAGCCATCGGCAACTGCGGCCAGATCTGCTGCTGCCGCCGGTTCCTGCGCAAGTTCGCGCCCGTGACCATCAAGATGGCCAAGGAACAGAACCTGTTCCTCAATCCCACCAAGATCTCCGGCATCTGCGGCCGCCTGCTCTGCTGCCTCTCCTACGAGCAGCAGGGCTACGAGGAGTTCCACAAGCAGTGCCCCAAGATCGGCAAGCGCTTCCAGACCACCCTGGGGCAGGTCAAGATCCTGCGCTCCAACTTTTTCAAGAAGACCCTGAGCCTGCTCGTGGAAGGTGGCGAGGAAAAGGAAATCCCCCTGGAGCAGTGGCAGCAGATTTCCAAGAAGGGCCAGGCCCCGGCCGAGGAACGGCCCGATCCCGCCCGCCTGGAAACTCCCGCCCCGCGTCCGGAGCCCGCGCGCCAGGAGGCCGCCCCGCACGAGGAGCCCGCGGACGAGGCCCCCGCCCTTGAATCCGAGGAGGGTTTCGAGACCCCCGAGGAGGCCCCCGGCGCGCCCCGCGAGGCCCGCCCCGGGGCAGGGGAGGAGCCGCGCCGTTCCGGCAAGCCGCGCAAGCGCCGCCGCTCCCGCCGCCCGTCCCGTCAGCCCAAGCCGGGCGAATAGCGCCCGGCGCCAAGCAAGGAGAGCCGTGACTTGGAACGCTTCTTCATCTCCACGCCCATATACTACGTCAACGCCAAGCCCCACCTGGGCCACGCCTACACCACTGTGGTGGCCGACACCCTGGCTCGCTTCCACTCCCTCATGGGGACGCAGACCTATTTCCTCACCGGCACCGACGAGCACGGGGACAAGATCGTCAAGGCCGCCGCGGCCGCGGGCCAGTCGCCCAAGGAATACGCCGACCACGTGAGCGCCCTGTTCCGCGACCTCTGGCCCCGGCTGGACGTCGCCAACGACCAGTTCATCCGCACCACGGACCCCAAGCACGTCAAGGTGGTCCAGGACATCCTCCAGAAGGTTTTCGACGCGGGCGACATCTATTTCGGTGAGTACGGCGGCCACTACTGCTTCGGCTGCGAGCGGTTCTACACCGAGAAGGAGCTGGTGGACGGCCTCTGCCCGGACCATCAGACCAAGCCCGAGTACATCGCGGAGAAGAACTACTTCTTCCGCATGTCCAAGTACCAGGGCTGGCTCGTGGACCACATCAAGGCCAACCCGGACTTCATCCGGCCCCGGCAGTACCGTTCCGAGGTCCTGAGCCTGCTGGAATCCGGCGCCCTGGAAGACCTCTGCATCTCGCGGCCCAAGTCCCGCCTCACCTGGGGCATCGACCTGCCCTTCGACACGGACTACGTCTGCTACGTCTGGTTCGACGCGCTCCTCAACTACGTCTCGGCTCTGGGCTGGCCCAACGGCAAGAAGTTCAAGGAGTTCTGGCCCGCGGCCAACCACCTGGTGGCCAAGGACATCCTGAAGCCCCACGCCGTGTTCTGGCCCACCATGCTCAAGGCCGCCGGGCTGCCGCCGTACCAGAGCCTCAACGTGCACGGCTACTGGCTCTCGCGCGAGGCCAAGATGTCCAAGTCCCTGGGCAACGTGGTGGAGCCCCTGCAGATGGTGGAGACCTACGGCAAGGACGCCTTCCGCTACTTTCTCCTGCGCGAGATGGTCTTCGGCACGGACGCTTCCTTTTCCGAGGAGGCCCTGGTGGGGCGGCTCAACGCCGACCTGGCCAACGACCTGGGCAACCTGCTCAACCGCTCCCTGGCCATGTGCCACAAGTATTTCGAGGGCAAGGCGCCCACCCCGGTGGAAGAGGGTCCCGAGGACGCGGAGATCAAGCGCCTGGGCCGCAAGGCCATGGAGAAGTACCAGGCCCAGTTCAGCGAGGTGCAGTTCTCCCGCGGCCTGGAAGGGCTCTGGGAGCTGGTGCGCGGCATGAACAAGTACATCGACGCCACCGCGCCCTGGACCCTCTACAAGAACAAGAACATGGCCCGGCTTTCCACGGTGCTCTATGTGCTCCTGGAGAACCTGCGCAAGATCGCCGTGCACCTCTGGCCCGTGATGCCCACGGCCGCCGAGCGCATGCTTGAGCAGCTGGGCATGGCCTTTGACAGGGAAAAGGTCTTTCTGCCCAAGGAGCTGGACGCCTGGGGCATCCTGGAGTCCGGGCACCCCGTGGCCGCGTCCTCCAACCTCTTCCCGCGCGTGGAGCTGCCCGAGCCCGCGCCCCAGCCCAAGCCCGAGGGCGCCCCCGGCCCCGCGCCCAAGGCCGAGCCCCTGGCCGAGGCCGAGTTCGAGGACTTCCAGAAGCTGGACATCCGCGTGGGCAGCGTACTGGAGGCCCGCCGCCACCCGGACGCGGACAAGCTCCTGGTGCTGCGCGTGGACCTGGGCGAGGCCGAGCCCCGGCAGATCGTCTCGGGCATCGCCGAGTTCTTCAAGCCCGAGGACCTGCCCGGCCGCCAAGTGGTGGTCGTGGCCAACCTGAAGCCGCGCAAGATCCGCAAGCAGCTTTCCCAGGGCATGGTGCTCACGGTGAAGACCGCCGAGGGCATGGAGCTTCTGGCCACGCCCCAGGCCGTGCTCAACGGAAGCCGGGTGTCCTAGCCCAGGCCATTGAAAAATCCGCTGTTTTCTGGCCGTTGAACACGCATCAACGTCACAAGCGAGGCCGTCCGGGTTTCCGGGCGGCCTTTTCGTCAGGCGTGGTTGCGGAGCTTGAGTTCCAGGGGATGCGGGTTGAGGTAGGCCTGCGCCGCCAGGTATTCCTGGCCGTACTTGCGCACGTAGTGGTTGAGCAGGGTCACGGGGACGACCAGCGGGGTCAGCTCCCGGCCATAGGCGCCGAGGACTTCCAGAAGCTCCTGTTTCTCGTCGGCGGAGAGCTGCTTCTTGAAATAGCCCATGACATGCTGGAGCACGTTCACGTTCTTCTTCACCGTGGCCGTCAGCTGCAGGGCGGCGAAGAGCCTGGACGCATACTCCGCGGCGAGTGCGGCAGGGTCCCGGCCCCCGCTTCGGGCCACCAGCGCCCCCAGTTCGCGGTACGCCACCGGAGAATGGGCCATGACCAGGAGCTTGTGCCGGGTGTGGAACTCCACCAGCCGGCCGAGGGTGAAGCCCCGGGCCAGACATTCCCGCCAGCGGGCCATGACGAAGACCCGTTCGATGAAGTTTTCGCGCAGTTCCGGGTCGTGCAGGCGGCCTTCGTCCTCCACGGGAAGCAGGGGGAAGCGCTCCCGGAAAAGCCGGGCGAACAGGCCCACCCCGCGCCGGGAAGGCGTTCCGCCGCCCTCGGGATAGACCCGGACCTGGGACGGGCCGCTGGAAGGCGACCCGTACTTGAAGACGAACCCGCAGAGGTCCTGGGCCGCCAGCCGGTCCAGGGCCTCCATGGCCCAACGGGTCATGCGTGCCGTGTGGTCCAAGCCGGATTTCTGGGTCACGAGCCGGGGGCGCTCCGGGTCGCCCACCAGGCGCAGGGCCTCCCGCGGCACGGGCAGGCCGCACTCCACCTCCGGGCAGACCGGGACCAGCGTGAAGAAGCGGCCCAGCTCGTCGCGCACGAAGCGGTCCAGCTTGTGGCCGCCGTCGTAGCGCACGTTCTCACCCAGCAGGCAGCGGCTCACGCCGAGGCGATAGGGCGGGGAGGGATTTTGCTCCATGCCGGAAATGTCGCATCCGGCGGGGGAAAAGGCAAGGGATCAGCGCCGGGCGGCGCAGACAGGGCAGGGCTCCTCGGCCACGGCCAGGATCTTTTCGGCGATGCCCCGGCCGATGACCACGTCCGCGTCGCGGACCTTGAGACGGCAGGGGCCCTCGCCCGTGGACACCACCTGCACCAGGGTCCCGGGGGTGAGGCCCAGGGCGAAGATCCGGCAGCGCGGGCAGGGGCAGTCGGCCACCCGCTCGATGCGCACCAGGGAGCCGTCCGGGAACGAGCACAGGCTGCGCGAAACCCCGCGATGCTGGTGGTGATGGTGGCGTCCGCCGCCGTGGCCGCGGCGCTCGCAACAGGGGCCCGGCTCGTGCTCTTCGGGGTGGCGGCAGTGGGGGCGTCCGAACCATTTCATGGCTGTGAGAATAAGAATCAATCTCGGTCCTGTCAATGAGGATTTTCAAGGCACGCGAAACCCAGCGGGACAAGGCCGGAACGGGCAGTTGCCCCCGTGACGGTTCTGGGCTATCAGGGGGTCCGTGCGTCCGGTGGTCCGCCCCGCCTCCCCGGCATGGCGGCGCCTGCTATCCCGCGCTTCCGGAGCATCCTGCGGAACCCTCAAACCGACCCGGCGGAATCCATGCCTAAGCGTACGGACCTCAAGAAGATCATGCTCATCGGCTCGGGGCCCATCGTCATCGGGCAGGCCTGCGAGTTCGACTATTCCGGCACCCAGGCCCTCAAGGCCCTGAAGGAGGAAGGCTACGAGGTGGTCCTGGTGAACTCCAACCCGGCCACCATCATGACCGACCCGGAGCTGGCCGACCGCACCTACATCGAGCCCATCGAGCCCGAGACCGTGGCCAAGATCATCGAGAAGGAGCGGCCCGACGCCCTGCTGCCCACCCTGGGCGGCCAGACCGGCCTGAACACGGCCGTGGCCCTGGCCGAGTCCGGGGTGCTGGAACTTTTCGGCGTGGAGCTCATCGGCGCGTCCCTGCCCGTGATCAAGAAGGCCGAGAGCCGCGAGCTGTTCCGCCAGGCCATGGAGAACATCGGGCTCAAGGTGCCGCAGAGCGGCATCGCCCGGAGCATGGAGGAGGTCCGTCTCTGGGGCCAGAAGCTGCCGTTCCCCATCATCATCCGTCCGGCCTACACCCTGGCCGGCACCGGCGGCGGCGTGGCCTACAACATGGAGGACCTGGAGGCCATCGCCTCCCAGGGCCTGGCCGCGTCCATCAAGGGCGAGGTCATGCTTGAGGAGTCCGTGCTCGGCTGGAAGGAGTTCGAGCTGGAGGTGATGCGCGACAAGAAGGACAACTGCGTCATCATCTGCTCCATCGAGAACCTGGATCCCATGGGCGTGCATACCGGCGACTCCATCACCGTGGCCCCGTCCCAGACCCTCACGGACCAGGAATACCAGCGCATGCGCGACGCCTCCCTGGCCATCATGCGGGAGATCGGCGTGGAGACCGGCGGCTCCAACGTGCAGTTCGCCATCAATCCGGCCAACGGCGACATGGTGGTCATCGAGATGAACCCGCGGGTCTCGCGCTCCAGCGCCCTGGCCTCCAAGGCCACCGGCTTCCCCATCGCCAAGATCGCGGCCAAGCTGGCCGTGGGCTACACCCTGGACGAGATCCCCAACGACATCACCCGCGAAACCATGGCCTCCTTCGAGCCGGCCATCGACTACTGCGTGATCAAGATTCCCCGCTTCACCTTCGAGAAGTTCCCGGGCTCCGAGGACTACCTCACCACGGCCATGAAGAGCGTGGGCGAGACCATGGCCATCGGCCGGACCTTCAAGGAGGCCCTGCAGAAGGGGCTCCGCTCCCTGGAGATCGGCGTGCCCGGCCTGGGCAAGAATTTCGACTGCGCCAACCTGGACAAGGCGGGCATCCTGGCCGGCCTGCGCAAGCCCAACTCCCGGCGCATCTTCGCCGTGCGCCAGGCCATGCTCTGCGGCTTGAGCGAGGAGGAGATCTTCAAGGCCACGGCCATCGATCCCTGGTTCCTGCGCCAGATCCGGGACATCCTGGACTTCGAGGCCGAGCTCAAGGAGTTCGGCAAGGACCAGAAGATCGAGGCCGCCAACCCGGCCCTGGCCCCGGTGCTGCGCAAGGCCAAGGAGTTCGGCTACTCCGACCGCCAGCTGGCCACCCTCTGGAAACAGCCCGAGGACGCCATCCGCGCCCTGCGCAAGGGCCTGGGCATCAAGCCCACCTACTACCTGGTGGACACCTGCGCCGCGGAATTCGAGGCCTACACCCCGTACTACTACTCCACCTACGAGAGCGGCGACGAGGTCAAGCCCTGCGAGGGCCGGAAGGTGGTCATCCTGGGAGGCGGCCCCAACCGCATCGGCCAGGGCATCGAGTTCGACTACTGCTGCTGCCACTCGTCCTTCGCCCTGCGGGAGCTGGGCATCAAGTCCATCATGGTCAACTCCAACCCGGAGACCGTGAGCACGGACTACGACACCTCGGACCGCCTGTACTTCGAGCCCCTGACCTACGAGGACGTGCTCAACATCATCGACTTCGAGCAGCCCGACGGCGTCATCGTCCAGTTCGGCGGCCAGACCCCGCTCAACCTGGCCGTGCCCCTGCTCAAGGCCGGGGTGAAGATGCTCGGCACCTCCCCGGACAGCATCGACCGCGCCGAGGACCGCGAGCGCTTCAAGCGGCTTCTCCAGAAGCTCGGCCTGAAGCAGCCGCGCAACGCCACGGTCATGTCCCTGGAAGAGGGCAAGATCGCGGCCCAGGAGATCGGTTTCCCCCTGGTGGTGCGGCCGTCCTACGTGCTCGGCGGCCGGGGCATGGAGATCGTCTATGCCATGGACGAGTTCGAGGCCTTCTTCCAGCAGGTGGCCGTGATTTCGCCCGAGCATCCCATCCTCCTGGACAAGTTCCTGGAGAACGCCATCGAGGTGGACGTGGACGCCCTGTCCGACGGCGAGACCACCTACATCGGCGGGGTCATGGAGCACATCGAGGAGGCCGGCATCCACTCCGGCGACTCGGCCTGCGTGCTGCCGCCGCACACCATCCCGGCGCCCCTGGTGGCCGAGATCGAGCGCCAGACCGAGGCCCTGGCCAAAGAGCTCAACGTGGTCGGACTCATGAACATCCAGTTCGCCATCAAGGACGGCGAGATCTACATCCTCGAGGTGAATCCCCGGGCCTCGCGCACCTCGCCCTTCGTGTCCAAGGCCACGGGCGTGCCCCTGGCCAAGCTGGCCACCCGGGTCATGCTCGGCGAGAAGCTCAAGGACCTGGACCCCTGGTCCATGCGCCGCAAGGGCTACGTCTCGGTGAAGGAGTCGGTGTTCCCCTTCAACCGCTTCCCGGGCGTGGACGTGCTCCTGGGGCCGGAGATGCGCTCCACCGGCGAGGTCATGGGCATCGACCAGAGCGTTGGCCTGGCCTTCATGAAGGCCCAGCTGGCCGCGGGACAGCGCTTGCCTGCCGGGGGAACCGTGTTTATCTCCGTGAACGACCGGGACAAGGCGGGCATCGTGCCCGTGGCCCGGGCCTTCAAGGATCTGGGCTTCAAGATCATGGCCACGGCCGGCACCGGCACCCACCTGAACGAGCACGGCGTGGAGACCGAGATCATCTTCAAGGTCTTCGAGGGCCGGCCCAACGTGGTGGACCACATCAAGAACAAGGCCATCGACCTGTTGATCAACACGCCCTCGGGCAAGCGCACGGTGCACGACTCCAAGAAGCTCCGTCAGGCGGCGCTGCTCTACGGCGTTCCCTACACCACCACCGTCACCGGCGCCCGGGCCATGATCCAGGCCATCGGCGAGGTGCGCGGCAGCGGCCTCAAGGTGCGCTGTCTGCAGGACCACTACGGCATGAAACGGGGCTGACCCCCGAGGCGGACCACATGAAAAAGGAATACTGCGGCCTGTTCGGCATCTACGGCCACCCCGAGGCCGCGCGCATGACCTACTTCGGGCTCTACGCCCTCCAGCACAGGGGGCAGGAGTCCGCGGGCATCGTGTCCTGGGACGGGGCCAAGCTGCGCGAGCAGCGGGGCATGGGCCTGGTGGGCGAGATTTTCAACGAGCGCCACCTGGGCAAGGAGCTCAAGGGCCAGGTGGCCATGGGCCACATCCGCTATTCCACCACCGGGGCCTCGCTCCTGCGCAACGCCCAGCCGTTCATGGTCCGTTTCGGCGACTACCGCCTGGCCGTGGGCCATAACGGCAACCTGGTGAACACCTACGAGCTGCGCAAGGAACTGGAGGCCCAGGGCTCCATCTTCCAGACCACCATGGACACCGAGGTCTTCGTCCACCTCATCGCCAAGAACATGAACGGCTCCACCCTGGAGGACGCCATCATCAAGGCCTGCCAGAAGATTCAGGGAGCCTATTCCCTGCTCATCCTGGCCAACGACAAGCTCATCGCCGTGCGCGACCCGGGCGGCTTCCGGCCCCTGGCCCTGGGCCGTCTGGGCACGAACTACTGTTTCGCCTCCGAGACCTGCGCCTTCGACCTCATTGAGGCCGAGTATCTGCGCTCCGTGGAGCCGGGCGAGATGGTGGTGATCCAGGGCAATCGGCTTCAGAGCATGCGCATCGCCGAGCCCTCCGAGACGAGCCAGTGCATCTTCGAGCTCATCTACTTCGCCCGGCCCGACTCCGTGGTCTTCGACGAGGTGGTCTATGAGCGGCGCAAGGAGATGGGCAAGATTCTGGCCGCCGAGGCCCCGGTTGACGCGGACTACGTCATGCCCTTCCCGGACTCCGGCTCCTACGCCGCCCTGGGCTACGCCCAGGCCTCGGGCCTGCCCCTGGAGTTCGCCATGATCCGCAACCACTACGTGGGCCGGACCTTCATCCAGCCCTCGCAGAACATGCGCGACTTCGGGGTGCGCGTGAAGCTCAACCCCGTGCGCAGCATGATCCAGGGCAAGCGCATCCTCATCGTGGAAGACTCCATCGTGCGCGGCACCACCATCCGCACCCGGGTGAAGAAGATGCGCGAGCTGGGCGCCCGCGAGATCCACATGCGCGTGTCCTGCCCGACCATCAAGTTCCCCTGCTTCTACGGCATCGATTTCTCCTCCAAGGGCGAGCTCATCGCGGCCAACACCGCGGTCTCGGACATCGCCCGCTTCATCGGCCTGGACTCCCTGCACTATCTCTCCATCCCGGGCCTGCTCTCGGCGGTGAAGTGCAAGGATTCCTATTGCCTGGCCTGCTTCAACGGCAAGTATCCCGTGCCGCTGCCCGAACACCTGGGCAAGATGTGCCTGGAGGACCAGGCCACGCCGGGCATCATCAAGCAGTTCTGCTAGGAGGGCTTGCGCATCCATGAACGCCCAGGCCCCGGAACGCGACTGGCTGGCCCTGGCCCGCGAGGTCCTCGACGTGGAAGCCGAGGGGCTCGCAGCGGTGCGCGCGGCCCTTGGCGCGGGTTTCCTGGAGGCCCTGGGCCGCATGGCCTCCTGCACCGGGCGGGTGGTGGTCACGGGCATCGGCAAGTCCGGGCTCGTGGGCCGCAAGATCGCGGCCACCCTGTCCAGCACGGGCACGCCGTCCTATTTCCTGCACCCCGTGGAGGGGGCCCACGGCGACATGGGCATGATCCGGCCCGAGGACGTGATCCTGGCCATCTCCTACAGCGGCGAGACCGAGGAACTGGTGAACATCCTGCCCGCGTTCCGCGCCCTGGGCGCGGCCGTGGTGGCGCTCACCGGCGAGCCCGGCTCCGCCCTGGGGCGGCTTTCCGACGTGGTCATCCCGGTGCACGTGCCGCGCGAGGCCTGCCCCATGGGTCTGGCCCCCACGGCCAGCACCACCGCGGCCCTGGCCGTGGGCGACGCCCTGGCCGTCTGCCTTATGGAGCGCAAAGGCTTCGACAAGAACGACTTCCGGCGCGTGCACCCGGGCGGCAGCCTGGGCCGCCAGCTCTCCCTGTTCGTGGAATCCCTCATGCACACCCGGGACCTGCCCGTGGCCTCCCAGGAGGTTCCCCTGGCCCAGGCCCTGGACACGCTCAATCGCGGCGGCCTGGGCTTGGTGGCCCTGCTCGACGGCGAGGGCCGCGTGGCCGGGGTGCTCACCGACGGCGACGTGCGCCGCATGGTCTGCAAGGGCGGGTTCGATCCGGCCGCGCCCGTGGACGGCTGCATGACCAGGAACCCCCGGCGGGCCAGGGTGGGCGAGTCCGCGGCCAAGGTCCTGGACCTCATGGAGGCGCACCAGATCACGGTGCTGCCCGTGGTGGCCGAGGACGAGCGCCTGGCGGGCATGATCCACCTCCACGACCTGCTGGGCAAGGGGCGGCTCAAGTTCGCGCCCAACCTGGTCAACGGCGGGTCCGAGGGTTGATGGCCGCATCCGCAAGCCAGGCGGCCGACGCCGTCGTCTGCGCCCGCTGCGCCCTGCAGGGGCCGACCTGCTGCCACACGGAACCGGGCCGCGAGGAGTTCTGCTTCCCGCTGTCGGACACCGAGCAGGCCCGCATGCGCGAGTTCCTGCCGGACGCGGGCGGGTTCGTGCTCGAGGACAACAGCGCGGCCTTTGTGGACGGGGTCTGCCGCCTGTTTCCGGGCGAGGACGCCCTGGTCCGGGAGCTTTTCCCGCTGCGCAAGCAGCACATGCGCCTGGCCGTGGACGGCCACGGCGCGTGCCGTCTGCTGGGCTCCAGGGGCTGCCAGCTGCCCCGGGAGGCCCGGCCGTACTATTGCCGCCTGTTCCCCTTCTGGGTGGCGGGCGGGGAGATCACGCTGTTCGACGCGCCGGGCTGCCTGGTGCGCCGCGAGTCCAAGACCATTGCCGCGGCCCTGGCCCTGCTCGGCATGACCAGGGCCCAGGTCCTGGACCTGCACGGGCGGCTGCGCCTGCTCTGGGGCCTGCCCCCCAGGTCGGGCATGGCCGCGGTCAAGCGCGGATTCTGAGGTGGGATGCGCATGAAGGTTTTGAGGATTCTCTTGGTGTTGATCCTCTGCGGTCTGCTCCTGTCGGCCGCCGGGGTCTATATGCTCGTGCACTGGGCCTCGCGCGACCTGCCGGGCTTCCAGAAGATCACCGACTACCGGCCCCCGCTGGTGACCACGGTCTATGCGGGCGGCGGCCAGGTGCTCGGCTATTTCTACCACGAGAAGCGCTTCCTGGTGCGTCTGGACCAGATGAGCCCCTGGCTGCCCAAGGCCTTCCTGGCCGCCGAGGACTCCGGCTTCTACCAGCACGAGGGCGTGGACATCACGGCCATCCTGCGCGCCGCGCTCATCAACCTGAAGTCCGGGCACATCCGCCAGGGCGGCAGCACCATCACCCAGCAGATCATCAAGCGCCTGCTGCTGACCTCCGAGCGGAGCTACGAGCGCAAGCTCAAGGAGGCCATCCTGGCCTACCGCCTGGAGCACTACCTGACCAAGGACGAGATCCTCACCATCTACCTGAATCAGATATTCCTGGGCTCCAACGCCTACGGCGTGGAGGCCGCGGCCCGTGAATACTTCGGCAAGCACGTGAACGAGCTGACCCTGGCCGAAAGCGCCATCCTGGCCGGCCTGCCCCAGGCCCCCAGCCGCTACAGCCCCAACCGCGACCCCGAGCTGGCCAAGACCCGCCAGAAGTACGTGCTGGAGCGCATGTTCGAGATGGGCTGGATCACCCGCGCCCAGTTCGAGGAGGCCCTGGCCCAGCCCCTGGTCTATGCCTCCATGCCGGACATCTCCTGGAAGGTGGGGCCGTACTACCTGGAGGAGGTGCGGCGCTGGCTCATCGAGAAGTTCGGGGAGGAGACGGTCTATGAGGGCGGCCTGCACGTCTATACGCCTTGTGACCTGGACCACCAGGCCGCGGCCGACGCGGCCCTCCGGGAGGGGCTCCTGGAGGCGGCCAAGCGCCACGGCTGGGACGGGCCGCTCCAGCACCTGAATCCCCACGAGTACCAGCCCTTCCTGAGCGAGACCCAGTACGCGGCCGAGGACATCTGGCCGGGCCGCTGGATCAAGGTCCTGGTCACGGCCGTGTCGCCGGCCCAGGCCCGGGTGCAGTTCGGCCGCATGCAGGGGATCATCCCGTCCTCCAGCGTGGGCTGGTGCCGCACCCCGAACATCCATCGCGCGCCCGAGGACGTGCCCAAGGTCACGGACGTGACCAGGGTGCTCAAGCCCGGGGACGTGGTCTGGGCCTCGGTCTCGGACAAGCCCGCGCCGGAGAAGGGGAGCGTGCTCTTCAACCTGGAGCGCCTGCCCGGCCCCGAGGGCGCGCTCGTCTCGCTCAAGCCCGACACCGGAGAGGTGGTGGCCCTGTCCGGCGGGTTCAGCTTCGAGCTGAGCCAGTTCAACCGCGCCACCCAGGCCCTGCGCCAGCCCGGCTCGTCCTTCAAGCCCCTGGTCTATTCCGCGGCCATCGACAACGGCTTCACCGCGGCCTCCGTGGTCCTGGACGCGCCCATCGTGTTCGAGAACGTGGAGCAGGGCAAGCTCTGGAAGCCGGAGAACTACGAGGGCATCTTCTACGGCCCCACGCTTTTGCGCACAGCCCTGGTCAAGTCCCGCAACCTGGTGACCATCCGCGTGGCCCAGAAGATCGGCATCCGCAAGATCATCGAACGGGCCAGGGCCATGGGCCTCACCGCGGACCTGCCCGAGGACCTCTCCGTGGCCCTGGGCTCGCCCTCGGTGAGCCTGCTGAACCTCTGCCAGGCCTACACGCCCTTCGCCCGCGGCGGCTCGACCATCAAGCCGCGCATGGTGCTCAAGGTCCAGTCGGCCTGGGGCGAGGACCTTTTCCATTCCGAGCCCGAGGTGCGCGAGGCCATCAGCCCTCAGACCGCCTTCATCATGGCCACGCTCATGAAGGACGTGGTCCAGTACGGCACGGGCTGGCGGGCCAAGGAGCTGGGCCGCCCGGTGGCGGGCAAGACCGGCACCAGCAACGAGGAGCGCGACGCCTGGTTCATGGGCTACACGCCCTATCTGCTCACCGGCGTCTGGGTCGGCTTCGACCAGCTTCAGCCCATGGGCCGCCTGGAGACCGGCTCGCGCACGGCCAGCCCCATCTGGGTGGCCTACCGCAAGCAGGTGGAGGACAAGTACCCCTACCAGGATTTCGAGCAGCCGCCGGGCATCGTCATGGTGCGCATCGACGCCAAGAACGGCCTTCTGGCCGGACCCAACACCACCGAGGACCTGTTCCTGCCGTTCAAGGAGGGCACCCAGCCCACCGAGGTCTCCCGCGGCGGGGGCGAGATCAATTCGGGCGGGGCCTCGGGTTCGGAGGAGGACCTGTTCAAGCAGGTCTATTGACGCCAACGGAACGAGGGGAGAAGGCATGGAACTCGAGATCTTCCAGATCGACGCCTTTGCGGACCGGGTTTTTTCCGGCAACCCGGCGGCCGTGGTGCCGCTCAAGAAGTGGCTCCCCGACGCCACGCTCCAGGCCATCGCCACTGAGAACAACCTTTCGGAGACGGCCTTCTACGTGAAGAACGGCGAGTACTACGACCTGCGCTGGTTCACCCCCGAGACCGAGGTGGACCTCTGCGGCCACGCCACCCTGGCCGCGGCCCACGTGCTCTTCGAGTTCAAGCGCTACAAGGACGACTGCATCGTTTTCGAGACCAAGAGCGGCCGGCTCTTCGTGGACCGCGAGGACGGTTTGCTTTCCCTGGACTTCCCGGCCTGGACCCCAAAGTCCTTTCCCGTGCCCGAAAGCCTGGTGGAGGCCCTGGGAGCGCGGCCCCGGGAGACCTACGCCACCCGCGACATCCTGGCCGTGTTCGAGAGCGAGGAGGAGGTCCGGGCGCTCAAGCCGCGCATGCGCCTGCTGGCCGAGTTCGACGTGACCTGCGTCATCTGCGCGGCCCCGGGCCGGGACCACGACTTCATCTCGCGCTCCTTCGCCCCGGCTGTGGGCATTCCCGAGGACCCGGTCACGGGCTCCTCGCACTGCACGCTCATCCCCTACTGGTCCAAGCGCCTGAACAAGACCTCCCTCACCGCGTTCCAGGCCTCGGCCCGGGGCGGGGAGCTTTTCTGCGAGGACATGGGGGACCGGGTCAAGATCGCGGGCCGCGCGGCCTGCTACATGAAGGGCACGGCCCACCTGCCGGACTAGAGCAGCTTCAGGTTCCAGTTGAACTGGCCCTGGCGTTCCGCGTGCGGAATGGTCTTGGGCCAGAACTCGCGGATCACGAGGAGCGTGGCGAAGCCCGCCTTCTCGATCTCGGAGCGGTGCGCCGAGAGGTCCAGCTCCCAGTTGGGATAGAGCCAGTGGTTCTGGCCGTGCTTGCGGACCCAGAAGACCTCGCGCATGGGGCTCGTGAGCGGCTCCTCCAGCTTCACGCCCTCGGCCAGGTGCCGGGACAGGCCCAGGGGCCAGAGGCCCTTGAGCACCAGGTGCAGGGGCAGGGGGCTCTGGCGGGGCAGGGCCAGCAGGTCCTCGGCGGGCAGCTCCGGGCTGGCGTAGGCCGCGGCGAAGCCCATGCGCTTCAGCTCCTCCAGGGCCAGGGCGTTGGCGATGTTGCAGAACGGCCCGGCCGTGAGCGAGAGCCCGTCGCGCCGGGCGAAGAGCGCGGCCTGCCAGGGCGCGTTGCAGACGAAGTCCCTGGCCCCCTTGCGCCGCAATGTCTCGATGTCCGAGACGTAGCGCTCCTCCTCGCCGGGCCAGATCACGGGCGGCAGCCACCACTGGATGCGTCCGGCCATGCGCGGCGGCAGGGTGTGCAGGGCCTTGGGCTCCAGCCAGAGCGCGGGCTCGCCGTCCGTGCGGCCCTTGGGCAGGGCGCGGCTCAGGGTGCGCAGGGACGGCCGCTGGCGCGGGGCGGGCGCGGGCATCCGGGGCGCGAACGTGGAAGCGCCCTCGCCGGGGTCCGACCCTGCGGCCACCCGTTTTTCCAGGTCCGCCACGGCCCGGGCCAGTTCCGGCTCGCGGCGGTCCACCAAAAAGACCTTGGCCCCGGCGGGCGGGGCCGGCACGCCGCGCTCGGGCTTCACGTCCAGGCGGCCGCGCTTGGGCACGCGCTGGCGCACCTTGATGGTCCGGTGCCAGGGCTCGTCCTCGTAGCCCAGACGCAGCAGGTCGCCGGGCAGCAGCTCCTCGCGGGTCTGGAAATGGATGCGCAGCTGCGGCCGGTCGCTGCCCTTGGCCTTGGCCTGCTCGCGCTGGAGCGCCCCCAGGAACAGGCCCGAGCCCGTGTCCGCGCCCCGGTCCACGGGCTGGCGCGGCCGCTGGGGCAGGAATCCGGCATGGGTGCCGGGCCGTCCCAGGGCCTGGGCCAGCAGGCTTTCGGCCGCCTTGCGGGCCTCGGGCGTGTGGCCCTCGTCGCGCAGCAGGCGGTAGGCCTTCACCGTGTAGAACACATAGTGCGGCCCTTTTTTGCGGCCCTCGATCTTCCAGGCGCGCACCTTGGGCACGTCCAGGAGGGTGCGCGTGAGCACGTCCAGGGACAGGTCCAGGCAGGAGAACAGCCGCTCTGGCCGGGCCTTGGGCCCGCCCTGGCGGTAGAGGCGGCGGCAGGGCTGCACGCAGCGGCCGCGCAGGCCGCTCTTGCCGCCCAAGAAACTGCTCCACCAGCAGCGGCCCGACACGCAGTAGCAGAGCGCGCCGTGCACGAAGAGCTCCAGGTCCAGGCCCTGCGGGCAGGCGGCGGCCAGGGCCTTGATCTCGTCCAGGTTCAGCTCGCGGGGCAGGACCACGCGGCTGGCCCCCAGGTCCAGGGCCGAGCGCAGGGCCGCGGCATGGGTCAGGTTGGCCAGGGTGGAGAGGTGGATTTCGCCCGCGAATCCGGTCTGGCGGGCCAGGTTGACCATGCCCGGGTCCTGGACGATGAGGGCGTCGGGCCGCACCAGGCGGTTGAGCCGGTCCAGGAGCCGCCCGGCGGGCTCGGGGTCCCCGGGCTTGAGCAGGGTGTTCATGGTCACATAGACCCGCGCGCCCTGATCGTGCGCCAGGTTTGCCAGGCGGGACAATTGGCTGATAGAGAAGTTTTCGGCCTGCATCCGGGCCGAGAAATGCTTGAGTCCCAGGTACACGGCGTCGGCGCCAGCCGCCAGGGCGGCCAGGAAGGCCTGGGCGTCCCCGGCCGGGGCCATGATTTCAGGTGTGTTGGTCTGCATTGACGCCAGAGGATTGTCCATGACGCGACGGAATTGCCGCGAGATGAGCGTAGGGGAACTGACCCCGCTTGGTCAATGGGAAAGGCCCGGGGAGTTCTTCCGGCTCCGGCTGGAAGGCGAGGGCTTCGCCCGCTGGACCCCGGGCCAGTTCGTCATGCTCCGGCCCCTGGCCTGGGGTCCGGAGATCCTGTGGGGGCGGCCGTTCTCCATTGCCGGGGCGGATGCAGGCGGTGTGGAGATATTCTTCCAGGTGGTGGGCCGCGGCACGGCACGGCTGGCGCAGCTGGCCCCGGGCGAGGGGGTGGCGGTCTGGGGACCTTTGGGCAACGGTTTTGTCCTGGAGCCCGGCGTCCCCGTCCTGATGCTGGCGGGCGGGGTGGGCCTCGCGCCCTTCCTGGGTTACGCGGCCGCGCATCAGCAGCCCGCGGACCTGGACCTGTTTTTCGCCCATCGCCTGCCCCTGGCCTGCTATCCCTATGCGGAATTGGCGGCCACGGTGAAGGCCGAGGCGATGTGCGAGGCCGTGCCCGCGGACCTGGAGCGCATCATCGCGCGCATGCGGGAACGCATGGCGGCCATGGCGGGCGCGGGCCTGGTCCTGGCCTGCGGCCCCACGCCGTTCCTGCGCACCGTGCGCCAGGCCGCGCTGGACTTCGGCGTGCGGGCCCAGGTCTCGCTGGAGAACCGCATGGCCTGCGGCGTGGGCGCGTGCCTGGGCTGCGTGTCCAGGGACGCCCACGGCCACCACGTGCAGGTCTGCACCCAGGGGCCGGTGTTCTGGGCCGGGGACGTGGAACTGTAGGAGGGGACCATGGACATGCGCGTGAACCTGGCCGGCCTGGTCCTGAAGAATCCCGTGCTCACGGCCTCGGGCACCTTCGGCTTCGGCCTGGAGTTCGAGGGCTACGGCGACATCGCGAGCCTGGGCGGCATCGTGGTCAAGGGACTGTCGCTCAAGCCGCGCGAGGGCAACCCCATGCCCCGGGTGGCCGAGACGCCCTGCGGCATGCTCAACGCCATCGGCATCCAGAACCCCGGGGTCGAGGTCTTTCTCAAAGACAAGCTGCCCCGCCTGCCCTGGCGCGAGACCGCGATCATCGCCAACCTCTATGCCTGCGACGTGGCCGAGTTCGGCGATTTGGCCGGAGTCCTGGCCGGGGAGGAGGGCGTGGCCGCCCTGGAGGTGAACGTCTCCTGTCCCAACGTGCGCGAGGGCGGCGCGGCCTTCGGCCAGGACCCGCTCCAGATCGTCCGCGTCACCGAGGCCGTGAAGAAGCGCGCCGGGGGCAAGCCGGTCATCGTCAAGCTCTCGCCCAACGTCACGGATATCGGGGCCTGCGCCCGGGCCGCGGAATCCGGGGGCGCGGACGCCATTTCGGCCGTGAACACGCTGCTCGGCATGGCCGTGGACCTGCGCACGCGGCGGCCCCGGCTGGCCAACGTGGTGGGCGGGCTCTCGGGCCCGGCCATCAAGCCCGTGGCCCTGCGCTGCGTGTTCCAGTGCCTCAAGGCCGTGCAGATACCGGTCATCGGCCTGGGCGGCATCGCCTCGGCCGAGGACGCCCTGGAGTTTCTGCTCCTGGGGGCCGCTGCCGTCCAGGTGGGCACGGCCAACTTCCTGCGGCCGGACTTCTCCTTCCGCCTTGTGGAGGAACTGCCCCGGGCCCTGGCCGGGTTAGGGGCCGCGGACCTGGACTCCTTCCGGGGCAGCCTGCAACTGCCCCTTTGAGGAGCGCGATCCGCGCTTGCCACTGGAAGCAAATTGTATTAGGTAGGCTTTCCTTTGCGGAGAGGTGTCCGAGTTGGCTGAAGGAGCACGCCTGGAAAGTGTGTGTACCTTAACGGGTACCGGAGGTTCAAATCCTCTCCTCTCCGCCATTTTGATCTTTTAGGGAAGCCGGACGGCGGGCGATCCGCGAACCCCGTCAGGTCCGAAAGGAAGCAGCGGTACCGGTTGACCCCGGGTGTCCGGCTTCCCTTGAATAAGGGCGTGTCGTGCAACGCGCCCTTATTTTTTCGGAATGTCCCAGTTTAAGGTAGAAGGCTTCTAGACCTTGATTTTATGGGGATACTCATTAAATAGGGAGGGAGCCTTTAGGCACGGGGTCCCACTGACTGCTACTTCTTCCAGCGCCCGATCAGGCCAATGATCGAGTCAAGAAGCTTGAAGATGGCAGCAGCCAGCAACAACTCTTGCACCATAGGCATTCTCCTTTTGTAGATTGGCCCGGCAAATGCTCGGGTCTGCGTTGCCCCTCGCGCTTGCACGTCTACCGAAGAATCCCCGGTGTGCCTAAAGGCTCCCACATTCAAAGAACACAGGCGGCTAGATATCAATCGGAAGCCGTAACATAGAATAATTCTCCCCCGGTCACCGCGCTATATCACTGTTTTTATTATAAATATATCAATTTATTGGCGGTTGGCCGTTTTCCGGTCACCGGCAAATATGACCCTATAAAACGCCAACAGCCCTGCTCAATATCGTATCAAACATGCAGCCGTTTTTACGAAAAAGAAAGGCCCCGTAGGGCCTTATGGTGGAAATGTTTGAGCAGATTAGTTCTTCTGGCTCACAATATCCGCAGGCGGCGCATCGGGCAGGGGTTTGCCAGTTGCCATAAGGTCCAAAATCTTCCCGAGCTGGGCGTGGACCTCGTCAGCCTTTGGTCCGGTCTGAGGCTGGTCAACGACAGTATTCCTTGAAACGACACTTATTTTTATTTCGCTGGCGCTGATCGGCTCAATCCAAATTCCGACATAGGAACCATAAGAATTCATCCCAAAGGCCGTGATAGGTCCCCACAGGGCTGCCGTAACAGACCTCGACTTTTGTCCTTCACGTCCAACGATCCCCGTCATGTAACCAGCGGAACGGTTCTCTTGCAGCTCTTCAGCCGCGCTCCACCGCATCAGGGTTGTGGCGGCAATCCATCCGTCTGTCTGGTTTACATGATAGACTTTTGAAACAACACCCTTGCCGGTACTGTAATCCGCCAAAACGTCCTTTTGCTTGGTTGCGCAACCGCCTATAAAAATAGAAATCCCTATGGTTAAACACACAAAAAAAACTACATGCCTGAGTGTTTGCAATGATTTCATGGCACACCTCACAAGTAGCTGCTCACATTGCTGGGAAGAGCCTGATTACCTTGCCCCTGCGGCCGGGCAGTTCCACCTGGCGCGGCTCATTCCCCGTTAGCGGCAGCTGGATCACCGCGCAAGGCTGCCGCACATTCGCACCTGGGGCTGTCTCCTGGTGAAGCTCCTTCATATTTACTTTTTGGTCAACTCCAGTAGCCCTTAACTGGCACAGCAGCGCGAGGTCCGCAAGAGAAATCTTTAAGGCGTTGGCGATGCGCGCAGCATCGTCAAACTTGATACTGCCTGGATTATCTACCAATCTTTTCCATGTTTTGTTCAACATCTTGCGCCCATGAACGGCGCGCAAGAAAGCCTGAACATTGAACCGCTCATCACCTTCAGGGCCGCGCTTGCTCGGCGGATAGTACCTCGGGGCCAACTCCCGAATAATCCCTATGACGTGTGTAGCCATATTTTTTTGCCCGCTGCAAGCAACTTTCCCCATAACCAGCCCCATCATCCCGCCCAAAATTTTTTTTGGTGCTTGACTCGTGTTATGAAGTTTGAAATGGTGTGTGAGTTCGTCTGATGTCTTCCGGTTTGTTGCCCATCACGCCCGAAAGCAGAGGAGAACCCATGAAACGCATCGCTTCCTTCCTTGCCGCCGCTGCATTGCTGCTCGGCCTGGCCGCCACGGCCTCGGCCCATTTCGGCCTGGTCCTGCCCGACAAGTCCGAACTGGCCCAGGGCGACAAGGCCGTGAACCTGACCCTGGCCTTTCTCCATCCCATGGAGCTGAACGGAATGAACCTGGTCAAGCCCAAGGCCTTCAACGTCTATGTGGAGGGCAAGCCGCAGGATCTGCTCGGCAGCCTCACGGAGACCAAGGTCCTGGGCCACCAGGCCTGGAAGGCCAGCTACGCCGTGAAGAAGCCCGGGGTCTATATTTTCGCCATGGAGCCGCAGCCCTATCCCGAACCAGCGGAGAACAACTACATCGTCCACTACACCAAGACCGTGGTGGCCGCCTTCGGCGAGGAGGAGGGCTGGGACCAGGAACTGGGCCTCAAGGCCGAGATCATCCCGCTGACCCGTCCCTTCGGCAACTACGCGGGCAACGTGTTCCAGGGCCTGGTCAAGTTCAAGGGCAAGGCCGTGCCCAACTGCACCGTGGAAGTGGAAATGTACAACAAGGACGGCAAGTACGAGGCCCCCAACGAGTACATGATCACCCAGGTGGTCAAGGCCGACGCCAACGGCGTGTTCACCTTCGCCTGTCCCAAGGCGGGCTGGTGGGGTTTTGCGGCGCTGAACACCGACGACGCCCAGATCGAGGGCAAGGAAGTGGAAGTGGGCGCCGTGCTCTGGATCTACCTGCACGATTTCAAGACCAAGAAATAGGACCCCTCCCTCATGTGACACAAAGGCCGGGGCATGCCCCGGCCTTTGTGTTCTCGGCGGACCACCGCGCATCAATCGTGCTTGTGGCCGTGTTCACGCTCGTGATGGTGCTCATGCTCGTGGCTGTGCTCGTGGGTATGCCCGTCGTGGGTGTGCACATGGGTATGGGCGTGACTATGGTCATGGGTGTGCACATGACTGTGTCCGTCGCCACCGTGCGCATGGTCGTGCGTATGCTCGGCATCGCCGTGCCCGTGTTCGTGGGTGCCGCCATGTTCATGGGCATGGCCGGATTCGCGCAGCATCTTCTGGTATTTTGTCTCGCTCTTGGGGCCGCAGCCGCAACTGTCGCACATGAGACACCTCCTCGTTGATGGCTGCATCTCATCACTGAAGGCGCAATTTGTCCAGCAGACCCTATGCGGGAGGAGCCGACGCGGGACGGTTTTTCTCCCGTGTAAGCACGCGCTCTTGCTTTACAAAAAGTTGGGGATCGGATAGTTAGCTCGCGAAGCGAATGCCCGCCCGCAGAATTCCCTGCGCCGCCGGACACCGCCACCTGCACATGTATCGGCTGCAAGGCCGTTGTCCAAGGCCCTGAAAGGACTGGGGGAGCAATCATGCTCAGAGCAAACGGAGGGATCATGCTGCGCGGGAAATGGAGTGCGCTGTGGTGTTGCGCGTGGACACTCACTTACATCGGGTTCTTGGCCGCCAACGCCCACGCCGCGGGCTTTGCCCTCTATGAGTGGGGCACCCGGGCCAACGGCATGGGCGGGGCCGTGCTCGCCTCCCGGACCCCGGACGCCTCGGCTGTGGCCTACAACCCGGCCACCATGACGGAGATCGGCTCGGCCTCCATGCTGGCGGGCGCCACGGTCATCACGCCCTCGGTCAAGGTCAAGCTCAACGGCGTGACCACCGAGACGGATCCCCAGACCTTTGTCGTGCCCCAGGCCTTCTACATGCAGCCCCTGTCGGACACGGTCTGGTTCGGCGTGGGCGAGTTCACCCGCTTCGGCCTGGGCACCGAGTTTTCCCGGAGCTGGCCCGGCAACGACAACCTCTACGACGTACAGTTCGACTCCTACTCCGTGCAGCCCACCCTGGCCTTCAAGGCCACGGACGACCTCTCTGTGGGCATCGGCGTGGAGGTCATGAAGGCGGACATCGACATCAAGCGGCAGCTCACAGGCGCGGGCGGCGATTTCGGCATGCACCTGACCTCGGAAGGCTATTCCATCGGCGCCAACCTCTCCCTGTTCTACAAGTTCAACGACGAATGGGCCGCGGGTTTCGTGGCCCGCACGCCCATGAAGCTGGTGGGCGACGGCGACGTGAGCTTCTCCGGGAACATGGGTGCCATCACCTGGAAGCCCGGCGACCTGACCATGAGCACCACCCTGCCGGACAGCTACTCCCTGGGCGTGAGCTACACCCCCACCGAGCAGCTGAGCTTTGAGGCGGACGCCATCTACACCCGCTGGGAACAGTACAAGGAGATGAAGTACGAGTTCGGTGCGGGCACCGGCCTGGGCACCGTGGACTCCATGAAGTACTGGAAGAACGTCTGGCGCTTCCAGCTGGGCGGCGAGTACAAGGCCCTGGACTGGCTGGCCATCCGTGCCGGCTACATCTGGGACCAGGAGCCCATCCGCGACGGCTTCGAGGACTACATGCTGCCCTCCAACGACCGCCAGCTCGTGACCACGGGCCTGGGCTTCACCTGGGACAACTGGACCTTGGACCTTTCCTACATGTACCTCTGGACCCTGGACCGCAACGGCGTCAAAATCGCCAATGCCGGTACTCCCTTCGGCGGCGGCGGCACCGCGGACTTCCAGGACAACCACGCCCACCTCATCGGCACGTCCATCGGCTACACCTTCTAGCCGCCGTTCTCCGGATGCACAGGACGGGGGGCTTCGGGCCCCCCGTTTTCTTTCCCCGCCCCGCGTGCTAGCCAGGGCGCGAGGAGCCGTCATGATCGAGGCCGCGCGTCTGTCCTTTGCCTATGACCGGGGCGTCCGCGCCCTGGCGGAGATGGACTTCCGCATTCCCGCCGGGAGCCTGGCCGTGGTGGCCGGGGCCAACGGCAGCGGCAAGTCCACGCTCCTGTCCCTCCTGGCCGGGCTGGAGACGCCCGCGTCCGGCAGCCTGCGGCTGGGGGATTTCCTGCTGCCCGGCCAGGAGGCCGCGGCGCGCCGCCTGGCCCGTCTGGTGGTCCAGGACGCGGACCTGCACATCCTGGGTGCGACCCTGGCCGAGGACCTGCTCCTGGGCCGGGAGCAGGACGGTCCGGCAGCGGCCCGGGCCATGGCCCGGCGCTTCGGCCTCCTGGAGCACTGGGACAGCCCGGTGCAAACCCTGTCCTACGGCATGCGCCGCAAGCTCTGTCTGGCCGGGGCCCTGTTGGACGGCCCCCGGCTGCTCCTGCTGGACGAGCCCTTTGCCGGGCTGGATCACCCCGGAACGCGCGAGATGCGCGCCATCCTCCAGGACAACCGGAAGGCGGGCCTGACCCAGGTCCTGAGCACCCACGACCTGGACCCCGTGGCCGACCTGGCCGACCTGCTCCTGGTGCTGGAGCGCGGCCGCCTGGCGCTCTGCGGGGCTCCGGCCGAGGTCCTGCCCGGGCTGCGCGGCCTGGGCGTGCGGCCGCCGTGTTCCTGGCTGGCCGGGCGCGGCCTGGAGTATCCGGATGCCTAGCGCGGCCCGGCTCCTGGGCCTGGACCCGCGGCTCAAGCTGGCCTGGGCCCTGCTGGCCGGGGCGGGGATCTGGTGGAGCGGCGCGGCCGGGCTCTGGGCCTGGCTGGCGGCGCTGAGCTGGCTTGTGTCCGCCCTGCGGCCCCTGTGGCGGCGGGGCCTGCGCCTGCGAGGCGGCCTGGGGTTCGTCCTGTTCTGGGGTCTGCTCAAGGCCGGGCTGGACCTTTGGGCCGGGGCGGCCTGGACCCAGGCCGCGGCGGGCGGCGCGCTCCTGGCCCTGCGGCTCTTCTGCCTCCTGCTCCTGGGCCTGATCCTGGCCCTGTCCACCCCGCCGCGCCAGTGCGGCCTGGCCCTGTCCTGGGCGGGCTGGCCGCTGCTCGGATCCCGGGCCTGGGAACCGGCCCTGGCCCTGGCCCTCATGGTGCACTTCCTGCCCCTGGGCTGGCGGATCATGGGCCAGGTGCGCCGGACCCTGGCCCTGCGCTGTCCGCATCTGCCCCTGACCCGGCGCTGGCTGGTGTTCGCCTCGGCCGTGGTCCGCAACCTGGCCCGCCGCTCCTGGGAGCAGGCCGTGGCCGTGGCCGCCCGCGGGCTGGACCGGGACGAGGTCTGGCGACGGAAGTTCCCCGCGCCGGGAGCGGAGTGGCTGTGGGCTGCGGGGCTACTGGCCGGGCTGGCTGTCCTGTCGTTTGTTTGAGACGTCCCAGCGCAGGAGGGTGAGCAGGGCCAGGACGAAAAGTCCGGTGTCGCGGGCCATGGACCAGGCCAGGCCGCCCTTGGCCATGGGATCGGAATGGAAGCAGCCGCAGGAGATGTCCAGGCCGCGGGCCAGGGCCGAGCCCTCGGCGGCCAGAAAACCCGCCAGCATGAGCGCGACCAGCAGGGCGGCCCCGGAGGCGGCGCGGTTCAGGATCAGGGCCAGGCCGCAGAGAAGTTCCAGCCAGGGGAGCAGGGCCGCGGTCCAGACCGCCACGGCCGGGCCGGTGAGGTGGTAGTTCAGGATGACCTGGACGAAGTCGCCGGGGTGCAGGAGCTTGTCCGCGCTGGCGGCCACGAAGAGCACGCCCAGGCCCAGGCGGATGAAGAGGCCGACGCGTTTCATTGCGAGACCTCCAGCGGCCCGCGGGTCATGATCCAGCCCTCGATGCCGTCCTGCATGACCGCCACGGTGAGTCCCTTGTCCGCCAGCGCGTGGGCCACGGCGTGGCTCAGGCCGCAGGCCAGGCTGTCGCAATAGACCACGATGGTCTTGTCCCTGGGCAGGCCGTCGGCCGCGCCGGCCTGGGCCTGTTCGGGCGTGATGTTCAAGGCCCCGGGCACGTGGGCCAGGGCGAAGTACTTGGCGGCGCGGGCGTCCACGAACACGGCCTTGCCCTGGCGCAGGAGGTCCGCGGCCGCCAGGGGCGAGAGCGTGGCGTAGGGGAGCGTTCCGGGAGTCTGGCGCAGGACCTTGAACAGGGGCAGGCCGTCGGGGCGCAGGGCGTTGGCGGCCAGGCCCAGGGCCAGGGTCAGGAGCAGGAGATACCCGGCTTCGCGCAGGGTGCGCAGCGGCGTGATTTGCATGGAGGCTTCATACAAAACGCTTGGCGTTCTTGCAATGGCGGCTGGGGGGAGATACGGAGGAAAAGCGAGGAGGAGCCTATGCGCCAGTTGACCGCCCAGGAGGCCCACGCCCTGCTCGACACCGGGGACATGGCCGGACGCACCCTGCTGGATGTGCGCCAGCCCTTCGAATACCAGGAAATGCACATCCCCGGGGCCAGGCTCGTGCCCCTGGCCGAACTGCCCGACCGCCTGGAGGAGATCGACAAGACCAGGCCCGTGCTCGTCTATTGCCGCTCCGGCCACCGCAGCGCGGCCGCCGCGGGCATTCTCGAATCCAACGGCTTCGACGTGTTCAACCTTCAGGGCGGCATCTCGGCCTGGCAGGGGGCCGCGGCCGTGGGCGAGCCGCACCAGGGGCTGGAGTTCTGCCTGGGGGCCCAGGACGCGGCGTCGGTCTGGCTCCTGGCCTGCGGCCTGGAGATGGTGCTCCAGGAGTTCTACGAGGATTTCATGTCCCGGGCCGAGACCCAGGACCTGCGCTTGGCCTTCCGCCAGCTGGCCGGGTTCGAGGTCCGGCACCGCGAGCGCATCTACCGCCTGTACGCCAAGGGCCGGCCCGGGGCCCTGGAGCGCGAGGCCTTCGAACTGGAGGCCCGGCGGCGCATTCCCGCGGACCGCAGCGGCCACCTGGCTGAGGGCGCGGTGGAGCCCCGGCGCTTTGCCGAGGAAAGCGGCCTGCGCGTCAAGGATGCGCGCGACGCCCTGGAGCTGGCCATGCAGTTCGAGGCCCAGGCCCTGGACTTCTATTCGCGTTGCGCCCGGGGCGCGGATTCCGGCGAGGCGGCCGGGGCCATGCGCCAGATGGCCCAGGAGGAGCGCGCCCACCTGCGCATGGTGGCCGGGCTCCTGGAGCGCCAGGCCGGGATCGCTACGCAGGTCCCCGGCGAGTGATGCGCTGCGGGTCTCAGTTCCCGCCCAGAACCCCGGAATAGAGCCGGTCCAGCATGGGGCCGGGCAGGGCCGACCGCCAATGGCCCAGGGCCTCGGCCAGGGCCCAGGCCCCCAGCAGGATGCCCGCGGCTCCCAGACAGAGCCAGAGCCAGGAGATCCGGCGTCCGGCCAGGCGCACGGACAGCGCACCGGACGGACAGTTGGCCGCGCACTGGCCGCAACCGATGCATTCCGTGCCCCGCATGCTCGTCCTGGACTGGATGCGGAGGCCTGCCGGGCAGCGCCGCTCGCATTGGCTGCAGCCCGTGCAGGCCTCGTGTTCGCGGCGCACGGCCGTGGGTCCGGCCAGGGCCGCCAGGCCCAGGAGCGCACCGTAGGGGCAGAGCCAGCGGCACCAGGCGTTGCGGAAGACCAGCCCCAGGGCCGCCAGTCCGGCCAGCGCGGCCAGGGCGGTGGCGCTGGGCGCCAGCCAGAAGCGGAGCAGACGGGCGTCGGCCGTGATGTTGTAGGGGCTGAACAGGAATTCGTTGAGTCCGTCCAGGTCCATGGCAGCGATCTGCGCCAGGAAAAAGGCCAGGAGCAGGAATTTCAGCGTCCCCAGGACCAGGCCCAGGCTGCGCGGCCCGCGCCGCCCCAGGCCCATCTTCCGTCCCAGATCCCCCAGGGTCTCGCTGAGCAGGCCCACGGGGCAGACGTGGCCGCAGAAGCTCCGGCGCAGGAGCCAGGACGCGGCCAGGGCGGCCAGGAGAATGGTCAGCCCGGCGGGATGCACGGGGTCCCAGCCCCCGCCCGCCAGCAGCCGCTTGAGGCCCAGGGCCGCGGCAATGGGCAGGAAGCCCTCCGCCACCGGCGGCCGGGACACGGCCGGACCCTGGCCCGCCACGTGGAGCAGATGGAAGAAGAGACGCACCCCGCCTGCGATGCAGACGAGGGCGAAGGCCAGCCGGACGCTCCGGCGCAGGGCCGCCGGTTTTCTGAACACGAACACGGTCCTCCTTGTCTCCCGCGCAACACGCGGGCCGCGCGCAGCGCGCGAAGGGGCCTTCTACGCTCCAAGCCCCGGTCAGGCAAGCGCGGGCTAGGAGGCTGCGGCGGAGCGGCGGACCCGCAGCAGGCGGGCGTTGGGCAGGACGATGCCCGCGACGATGAGCGCGGCCCCGCCCAGTTGCACCAGGGCCACGTCCTCGGCCAGGAGCAGGTGCGCGGCCGTGAGCGTGGCCACGGGTTCGAAGGTGGAGAAGATGGAGGTCCAGGCGCTGCCGACCCTTTCGATGGCCGCGTAGAGGAGCGAAATGGCCAGGGCCGTGGGCACCAGGCCCAGGACCAGACCCAGGCCCAGACGCCGGGGCTCGGCTTCCAGCAGGCCCTGGGGGCCGTTCCAGAGGGTGAAGCCCAGGGCCGTGAACAGGATCACGTAGAACGTGGCCCGCAGGGGCTCCTCGCCGCGCAGCAGGAACTGCACCAGAAGGAGGTAGCCTGAGAACACGGCCATGGCTCCCAGCGCCAGCATCAGGCCCGGCCCGGACAGGCCCTTGCTGAAGGCGTCCTGGAAGACCAGGCCACAGCCGCCCATGACCAGGGCCAGGGCCGCCACGGTGCAGCGGTCCAGGCGCTGGCCCAGCAGCGGCACGGCCAGCAGGGTCACGGCCACGGGATAAAGGTAGAAGACCAGGGCCGTGGTTGAGGCGGGCAGCCGCTCCAGGGCCAGGAAGAACAGGCTGCTCTGCACGAAGTAGATGGAGCCGAGCAGGGCGGCCTTGGCCAGGAGCCGTGGCGTGGGCCGCAGCAGGCCGGGCCGCCGCAGCCCCAGCCAGGCCAGGAGCAGGAGCGCGCCGAAGACGAAGCGCTGCTGGAGCATGGTGGGGGCGTCCAGGCCCAGGTCGTAGCCGAGCTTGGCCAGCACGGCGATCATGCCGAAGCAGACGGCGGAAATCACGGAATAGCAGAGGCCGCGGAGCATGTTCCCTCCCAGGGGGAGCGGACCTTACTCCGAATCGGGGCGTTCGCCAAGCAGGCGGAACAGGGCCAGGTATTCCTGGTTGCCCTTGGGGCCGGTGATCCCGGCCGGGGCCAGGCCGATGAGTGACAGGCCCAGGGTGCGGCAGAAGGCGACGACGCTGTCGATGGCCTCCTGGCGGTCGGCCTCCCCGCGCACCACGCCTTTGTCCGTGCGGCCCGGCCCCAGCTCGAACTGGGGCTTGATGAGCAAGGCCGCCAGCCCGCCCGGCTTGAGGAAGCGCAGACATCCGGCCAGGACTTTGGTCACGGAGATGAAGGACACGTCGGCCGTGATCAGGTCCACGGCCTCGGGCAGGAGGTCCGGGGCCGGGTCCTTGAGGTTCACACGCTCCAGGACCACCACGCGCTGGTCCTGGCGCAGGCTCCAGTGGAGCTGGCCGTAGCCCACGTCCGCGGCATAGACCCGGGCCGCGCCGAACTGGAGCAGGCAGTCGGTGAAGCCGCCGGTGGAGGCCCCGGCGTCCAGGCAGACGAGGCCCGCGGGGTCGAGCCCCAGCTCCTCGATGGCCGTGAGCAGCTTGAAGCCGCCCCGGCTCACGAAGCGCTCCCGGCCCGCCACCAGGAATTCGGTGTCCGGCGGGAACATCTGGCCGGGCTTGGCCACCGGGGTCTTCTGGCCGCGCACCATGGCGAAGACCTGGCCGGCCATGATCAGGCGCTTGGCCTGCTCGCGGCTTTCGGCCAGGCCCTGGGCGGCCGTCAGCTGGTCCGCGCGCTCCCGGCCCGCCACGCTATCTCCGGGCCAGGCCCAGGCGCTCCACCACCTTGGCCGCGGCCGCGGCCGTGTATTCCTCGGCCGAGAGCCGGGCCTTGTCCTCGGGCGCGATGATGAGCTCGGGCCGGTTGGAGAGTCCGGGTTTGGGCGTCACGCCGAATTCGGCCGGGAAGGCGTTCTGGAAGTACTGGTCCTGGAAGCCGATGAACTTGAGGTGGTGGGCCGTGGCGTCCAGGATGCAGAGCTCCTGGTCCGTGACCAGGTCCAGCTCCCTGGCCCGCCGCGCCCCGGCCAGGCATTCCCCGCCCTGGGTGCAGGCGATGTGGCCGTGGCGGTTGGCCAGGAGCATGGAGTCCATGATGGCCTGCTCCGTGACCTGGATCACCTGGAAGGAGCGGGGGCCGCCCAGGGCCTCGTAGCGCTCGGCGAAGTGGCGCACGCGCGGGAAGGACACCGGGTTGCCGATCATGGCGGCCTGGGCCACGCTGGGCGTCACCGTCACGGCCTCGTAGCGGCGCTTGGCCGGGTCGTCCACGGCGTAGTAGCGATAGACCGGGTCCGCGTGGTGCGACTGGACCCCGAACATGCGCGGCAGGGTCTCGATGATGCCCAGGTCCAGGAGCTTGAGGAACCCGGCCATGACCGCGGTGATGTTGCCCGCGTTGCCGATGGGCACGAACACGCACACGCCGGAGAGGTCCCAGCCCCGCCACTGGGCCACCTCGAAGGCGTAGGACTCCTGGCCAAGGATGCGCCAGGCGTTCTTGGAGTTGAGCAGGGCCACGCGGTAGTTGTCGGCCAGGTGCTCCACCACCTTCATGCAGTCGTCGAAGACCCCGGGCACCTCCAGGACGATGGCCCCGCTGCCCAGGGGCTGGGCCAGTTGCTGGGGCGTGACCTTGCCGTGCGGCAGGATGACCACGCTCTTGATGGGCCCGCCCACGTAGGCGGCGTAGAGCGCGGCCGAGGCCGAGGTGTCGCCTGTGGAGGCGCAGACCGTGAGCACTTGGTCCCAACCCTGGGTCCGGATGCAGGACTTGAGGAAGCTGAAGGCGCAGGCCATGCCACGGTCCTTGAACGAGGCGCTGGGGTTCTGGCCGTCGTTCTTGTAGGCCGTGCGCAGGCCCGTGACCTGGCGCAGGGCCGGGCTGGACTCCACCATGGGCGTGTTGCCCTCGCCCAGGCAGACGATGTCTTCGGGCTCCAGCACCGGGGCCATGAGTTCGTAGAAGCGGAACACGCCGCGCAGGGCCGGGTGTTTGCTGGCCGCGCGCTCGTCGAAGATGCGCCGCCACTCCAGGCCGCTGCGGGTTTTGAGCCGGTCGAAGGCCGTGTCCCGCAGCAGGAACACGCCGCCGCATTCCGGGCAGGTGTAGAGCAGTTCGCTGATGCCGAAGGTCTTGCCGCAGCCCAGGCAGACGTATTCCATCGCGCCGCGGTAGGTGGGGAACTGACGGTCCATGCGTGTCTCCGAAGTGCGGTTAGGGCCAGACGCGGGGCGCGCAGAGGATGACCATGACCGCGCCCAGGCTCAATTTCACGGTGGCGCCGAAGGCTTTGCCCCAGAAAGCGCCCCAGGCCGCCTGCCGGGCCTCGGCCAGAGGGCGGCGGTGGGTCAGCTCCAGGATCAGACAGCCGATGAAGGCCCCGGCCAGGGAGCCAAGGAGCGCGCCCAGGCCGAAGAGGAAGGGCGCGCCGAGCACGGCCCCGGCGATGGCCCCGATGATGCCGCCCAGGTTGCCGCGGCCGCTGGCCCCGTATTTCTTCGCGCCCCAGACCTGGGCCGCGAACTCGGCCCCCTCGCCGGCCAGGGCGATGCCCAGGAGCAGGGCCAGAAAGAGCCAGGTGAGGCCGTCCGGGGCCGCCGGGTGGAGCCATTTCCAGACCGCGGCCAGGGCCAGCACCAGCCAGTTGGCCGGCAGGCTGAACAGGTGCAGGAAGAGCACCGCCCCCAGCAGGCCCAGGAAGAGCGCGGCCCAGACGTAGTCCATGCTAGGCGTTCCTCAGGTCCAGCACCCGTTTGGCCTTGCCCTCGGCCTGGGGGATGGCGTTGTGCTGCACCAGCTCCACCTTGGGCGTCACCAGGAGCTCGTCGCGCAGGCGGTCGGTGATTTTTTTCTGGAGCTTCTGCAGGACGCGCATGTCCTCCACGAAGAACTCCTCCTTGATCTCCACCTTGACCCGGATCTGGTCGATGTACTCCACGGTGAACAGTTCGATGAGGTAGTTCTGGCCCACCTCGGGCATGGCCATGAGGACCTGCTCCACCTGCATGGGGTAGATGTTCACGCCCTTGATGATGAGCATGTCGTCGGTCCGGCCTGCGATGCGGTCGATGCGGCGGTGGGTCCGGCCGCAGGCGCACTCGCCGGGCAGGAAGCGGGTCAGGTCGCGGGTGCGGTAGCGCAGGACGGGCATGCCCTGGCGGGTGAGCGTAGTCATGACCAGCTCGCCCACCTCGCCTTCGGCCACGTGCTCGCCGGTCTCGGGGTTCACGATCTCGGCCAGGTAGGCGTCCTCCCAGAGGTGCATGCCGTTCTGGCGCTCGCACTCGAAGGCCACGCCCGGGCCGTTCATCTCGGTGAGGCCGTAGGAGTTGAAGGCCTTGAGGCCGAGCAGTTCCTCCACCCGGCGGCGCACTTCCTCGGTGTGCGGCTCCGCGCCCACCAGGGCGATGCGCCAGGAGAGCGAGGCCGGATCGATGCCCTCGCCCTTGAGAAAGGAGGCGAAGTACAGGGCGTAGGACGGGATGATGTGCACGGCCGTGACCTGGAAGTCGCGGATGAGCTTGATCTGGCGCTTGGAGTTGCCCGCGCCCGCCGGGATGGTCAGGCAGCCGAGCTTCTCGGCCCCGAAGTGCATGCCCAGGCCGCCGGTGAACAGGCCGTAGCCGCTCATGTTCTGGAACACGTCGCCCTTGCGCATGCCCGTGGCGAACATGCAGCGGGCCACCAGCGAGGCCCAGCGGTCGATGTCGGCCTGGGTGTAGAACACGGCCGTGGGCGAGCCCGTGGTGCCCGAAGAGGCGTGCAGGCGCACGAACTCGTCCTTGGGGCGGCAGAGCATGCCGTAGGGGTACTGGGAGCGAAGGTCGGATTTGGTGGTGAAGGGGATGCGGCGCACGTCGTCAACGCTGCGGATGTCCTCGGGCCGGACCCCGGCCTCGGCCAGGCGCTGGCGGTAGAAGGGCGAGTTCTGGGCGTTCTCCACCACGGCCCGCAGGCGCTCGGCCTGGAGACGGAGCAGGTCCGCCCGGGGCAGGGATTCCACCGGATCGTAATACATGAAGCCTCCCGGCGTGTTTATTCGTAAGGCGATTCAGATGGATAGGGAGTGGCGCTCAAGTTTTCGAACGCCGTGTACTTCTTGTGGAAGAAGAGCTCCACCTCGCCGACGGGGCCGTTTCTCTGCTTGCCGATGATGATCTCGGCGATGCCCGCCTTGGGGTTGTCGTCCTTCTTGTTGTAGAACTCGTCGCGGTAGAGGAAGATGATCACGTCC
>Ga0067045_1027460_pt1 | contig 124115 bp, 105 predicted proteins | sample TerdegcTABiofilm_FD_59184 | JGI IMG/M metagenome (GOLD analysis project Ga0067045, IMG submission 59184) | Combined Assembly of (Gp0054472, Gp0054536) Wastewater bioreactor microbial communities from Singapore -Terephthalate degrading...
CTCTTATCCTCTCTATTGTCCCTCCTACTAGACTTGCCCTAGGTGTTAACCCTCCTGCCATCTCTATTACGTCTTTTAGCCTGTCTCCTCTTACTATCTCATACTCTCCTGGATTACGTACTTCCCCTAGTACCTTTACACTCTCTCTCATTACCGGTACGTATATTACATCTCCTGCTTCAAGATATGGATTCTGAGAAATATCTCCTTTTTTATAAAATTTATACAGATCAATATTTATAATTTTCTTTTTATTGTCCTTTACTCTTGTTATCTGTATACGTCTATATGAACCATTAGGTAATATTCCACCTGCTAGATTAATAGCTTCTTGAAGTCTAGTTAGTGCTTTAACTGTAACCGTTCCCGGAGAAGCTATCGCGCCTGTTACAAAAACTTTAAATGTTCTAGGTGCCAAAAGAGATAGAGAAATTTGAACATTCTTATAGTATTTAGGAATCAAATCTTCTAATTTCTTCTTTAAAGATTTTATAGAAATCCCAGAACAATAGACTGACCCAATTTCTGGAATGATAATATTCCCATCTGCTGTTATTATTAGCTCATAAGAGACATTTATTACCTTACCTTTTATAGAGAGAAGCAATTTATCTCCAGGACCAAGTATATAATTGTCTGTTATAGGCTCTTCTAGAGCATCGACTTGAAGAGAAGTTATATTAGAAGGATTTAAACTTTGAGAATTCACTATAAAAATAGGAAAACTCAATAAAAATAGGGTAAAAAGAATTAAAAACCTAATTCTCATATTATCTATACTCTCCTTAAGTCTTAGATTTTCTTAATCCCTAAAATTTAACCAGTGTATTTTCTTCTCACCTCAAATAGTTCCGCCCTAAAATCAGCCTTCTTTAGTGGATTAATAACGTTTTCAATAAGTTTATTTATAAGAGGACTTATATCATCAACAGTCAGATTAGAAGCATCTTTTCCAATACTATTTAGAGAAGATTGTAAGATACTATCTGTTCTGTCCCCTAGATATTTCTGACAGACTACCTTTAAATCCGATAGAATCTGATTAGGATCTACTTTCTTAGATTCCTTTCTCCCAAAAAGAGGCACAGGTATCCCTCCTTTCCCCTGAAATTAAGAACCCCTATATATGAAGTATAATATAGCAGCTATAACTAAGATCCATAGCCACCAATTCCTACTAAAGCCTATCTTTCCTCCCTCTTGATGATAAGCCTTCTTTAGTTCATCCACTGCTAAATCTACCCTGCCAGTTAGACGGTAAAGATGAGCAAGATTAGTCCTGGCACTAGAAAAGTTTGGATCTATCTCAAGAGCCTTTTTATACCAAATTAGAGCCTCCTCATATCTCCCAGCCTCAGTACATAAGTTTCCTATATTACTATAGGGAGGAGCAAACTTCGGATTTATCTCTATTGCCCTCAGAAAACACTCCCTAGCACTGTTTATCTTGCCTTCATTAACAAATGCTACCCCAAGTTTATTTATAGCATAATAATCCTCAGGGTGATTGATAAGATACTGCTCTAATATCTTTATAGCTTCTAGAATTTCTCCCTTATACAGCTTCTCTTCAGCCTGCTTTACCTCGGGAGCTCTTTCCTCCATCTCTATTTGTCCCTAACTTTTAATTTCAAGAATTTGCGTTTCCCAACTTGTAAGATAATATCAGGCTTTAACTTAATCTTAATATCTGGATCTTCAACTGTAGAACCGTCTAATTTAACACCTCTCTGTCTTATAAGCCTCCTAGCTTCACTCTTTGAAGATACCAAACCTGTATTGAGTAGAACATCTACCAATGGTATATCCAAATTAAAATAGGATGAATCCAGATAAAACTCAGGAATTTCTTTTGGTAACTCCTTTTGAGAGAATATACGATTAAACTCATCTCTACATTCTATAGCCTTTTCTCTGTTATAAAATGTTGAAACAATTTCCATAGCCAAAATCTCTTTAACTATCTTAGGATTAAGACCTTCCTGCATCTCTTTTTCCCACCGTCTTATATCCGTATCTGAAAAATCAGTAAGTAAAGTAAGATATTTGATGATAAGATGGTCTGGGATAGACATAAGTTTTCCATACATATCCTGAGGTGGATCTTCAAGGGCTACATAGTTTCCATAACTCTTACTCATCTTCATCACACCATCTATACCTTCTATCAAGGGCCAAGTAAATACTATCTGAGCTCTCTGTCCATATTCAGGTTGTATCTCTCTACCAACCAAAAGATTAAATGTCTGATCTGTTCCTCCCGTCTCTATATCAGCATTTATAGCAACAGAATCATAAGCCTGGAAAAGAGGGTATAGAAATTCATGGATACTAATAGGACGATTTTCAGTAAATCTCTTATGGAAATCATCACGCTCTAACATCCTGGCAACCGTATAGAGACTAGTAAGTCTTATAATGTCAATAGAAGAAAGTTTACCAAGCCATTCACTATTAAATCTTAACTCTGTCTTTTCTCTATCTAACACCTTAAAAACCTGCTTAGCATAGGTTTCTGCATTAGCCCTTACCTCTTCTTCAGATAAAGGTTTTCTGGTCTCTGATCGTCCTGAAGGGTCTCCTATACGAGCAGTAAAGTCACCTATAACAAAAACTATAGTATGACCAAATTCCTGGAATTCTTTAAGTTTCCTTAAACCCACATAATGTCCCAAGTGTAAATCTGGAGCTGTAGGATCAACCCCCAACTTTACTCTAAGAGGCTTCTTTAACCTCTCAGATTCCTCTAACCTCTCTCTGAGCTCTTCAATAGATATAACTTGTACTGTATTTCTTAATAATTTTTTTAATACATCTTCACACATTTAACTCTTTTAACACTCCTGTAACCATATATACTACTCTTTCACCCACATTAGTAGCATGATCTGCTACCCTTTCCAAAAATCTAGCAACAAAGATAAGGTATAAAGCTCTAACTACTGCCTTTGGGTCTTCCATCATATAAGTCAGAAGCTCTCTAAAAACCTGATTATATAAAGCGTCCACCAAATCATCTCTTTCGCACATCTTTCTAGCAAGCTCGGTATCTTCGTTTACAAATGACTTTAATGCATCATCTAGCATAGACAAAGAAAGCTCACACATTCTAGGAATGTCTATATAAGGCTTTAAAGGCGGTTGATCTGCCAAAATCTTAGCTATCTTTGCTATATCTACTGCATGATCTGCTATGCGTTCTAAATCAGTTATAGTTTTTAAGATAGTCCCTATAGTCCTTAAGTCTCTAGCCATAGGTTGCTGTCTTGCTATAAGTTCCATGCACTTCATCTCTATATCTAGGTCCATCTTATCTATTACATCATCCCCAACTATCACATCATCTGCAAGAACTGTGTCTCTATTTATAAGTGCCTTAATAGACTTGTCTACAGCTTCTCTAGCTAAGGTCCCCATTCTTAAGAGATCCGCTCTTAACGCTTTTAGTTCATCATCAAATATATGTCTAGGATTTACCATAATAATTTTCTCCCTTAACCATATCTACCTGTTATATATCCCTCTGTCCTAGGATCTTTTGGCATTGTAAATATCTCTGAAGTATTTCCATATTCTATAAGCATACCAGCCCTATTCTCATCTGTCAAGAAAAATGCAGTAAAATCGGAAACCCTTGCCGCCTGTTGCATATTATGAGTCACTATTACTATAGTGTATTCTTCTCTCAATTCTCTCATAAGGTCCTCTATGCGAAGAGTCGCTATAGGATCAAGTGCAGAAGCAGGCTCATCCATTAAAATAACCTCTGGCTGAACAGCAAGAACTCTAGCTATACACAATCTCTGTTGTTGACCTCCAGAAAGTTCTAATGCTGATTTGTGAAGTTTATTCTTCACTTCATCCCAAAGAGCTGCTCTCCTCAAACTCAATTCTACTATCTCTTCTATCTGCTCTCTATTTTTTATACCCTGTATACGGAGCCCAAAGGCAACATTCTCAAAGATAGACTTTGGAAACGGATTTGGTCTTTGAAAGACCATTCCAACCCTTCTTCTTAGAGATACAAGATCAACATCAGGACTATAAATATTCTTTCCATCTAACAGAACTTCGCCCTCAGTCTTAACATTTGGTAGTAATTCGTTCATCCTATTTAACGCCCTTAAAAATGTAGACTTCCCACAACCAGAAGGACCTATAATAGCGGTAATACTTCTCTCTGGTATATCTAGTGTTATATCTTTTAGGGCTAAAAAGTTTCCGTAATATATATTCAAATTCTTTACCGAAAATTTTATCTTTGTATTATTCATCTAACCTAGTCTCCTTCTTCTCATTCTAGACCTTATAAGAATAGCAATAATATTTAAAGAAAAAGTAAGTGCCAAAAGGACTAAAGTACTCCCATACTGCATAGGTCTAGTCAGTTCAACATCAAAAGACTGAGTAGTCATTATATAGATATGATAACCGAGGTCCATAAACTGATCAAAGATTGACGCTGGAAGATAGGGAAGATAATAAGCTACTCCTGTAAATAAAAGAGGAGCTACTTCTCCCATCCCTCTACCTACACTTAATATAGCCCCAGTCAAAATGCCTGGTAGTGCTTGTGGAAGGACAATTAATCTTATAACCTGCCACTTAGTAGCCCCTAAAGCAAAACCAGCTTCTCGATAAGAATTAGGAACAGCCTTTAATGCCTCTTCTGTAGATACCACTACTAGAGGTAAAGTAAGTAAACCAACAGTCAAAGCAGCCGAAAGAAGCCCAGCTCCTAATCTCAAGAATAAAACAAAGAACCCTAATCCAAAAAGTCCAAAAACTATCGATGGAATACTAGCAAGATTATTTATGGCTAATCTTATCCATCTAGAAAACCTTCTTCCAGCCCCGTACTCATTAAGGTACACAGCAGTAAACACTCCGATAGGAACAACAAATATTAGCATTAAGAGAGTCCTAAGTAAAGTCCCATATAAAGCTGGGAATATACCACCCTTTGTCATTCCTTCTCTAGGTGGCTGAGAGATAAACTCCCAAGTCACTACTCTTATCCCGTTACTTACTATGTTAAATATTATGAAAAATAGTAATCCTACCACAATTACTGCTGTAAGAGCTGTAAAAAGCACATAAATCTTTTCCCTAAATTTCATTTCTCTCCCCTAAGTCTCTTCTGTGTCCTTTCTAAAAGGGTAGATGCAATATAGTTTATAACAAAGGTAATAGAAAATAGTAATAATCCTAATAGGAACAGAACTGCATAATGAGCGCTCCCAAAAGCTACCTCTCCCATTTCTGCAGCTATAGTAGCTGGTATAGTTCTTACAGAATCTAGGAAACTCAATGTTATTTGAGCAGCATTTCCTGAAACCATAAGAACGATCATTGTTTCACCCATAGCTCTAGCCAATCCTAACATAACTCCAGCAAAGATGCCACCAGACGCAGAAGGAAGAACTACCTTAATAGTCGTCTGCCATTTGGTAGCTCCTAAAGCTATACTAGCCTCCCTTAATTCTCTAGGAACGGTATTTAAGGCATCTTCGCATATGGTATAGGTAATAGGAATAACTGCAAATGCAAGGGCAAAACCAGCAGTTACAGCATTTAGTCGTGATGTAGCATGGAATATACTTTGTACCCAAGAAGCTATTGTCATAAGAGCAAAGAAACCCAATACTACTGAAGGAATAGCAGAAAAGAGTTCTATTATTGGTTTTATTATCTCCCTTAATTTCCTAGGAGCAAATTCTGCAGTAAAAATTGCTGAACCCAAAGATAGGGGTAGTGCTACTATAAGAGCAACCAACGTGACTTTCAAGGTACCTACAATAAGAGGAAGGAAGGAATATTTAGGTTCTAAACCAATAGGTTGCCAATCACGGGTTAAGAAAAAGTGCCTAAAATTTGCTTCTTTCTTTATTTCAGGATTAAAAAAGATAGGCAAAGATTCTTTGGCAATAAAGATGAATATTAATATTACACTTACAATAGCAACGCTAGCCAGTAAGGATATTACTATATAGGCTATCCGCTCCCTTGATTCCATATTATAATTTTATCTTATAGAGAAATATTATGACAATGTCTTAATTACTATTTTCTTTAAGAAATTGTTAAGAAGCCTAAAATCTTCTAACAGATACAGAAAAAGCTTTAGCAGGATTATCTACTAAAATATTATTGATAATATCTTCACTTATTCCTTCCTTAATAAGTCTGGGTATGAGAGATTCTACAATATAGGTATATGGTCTAATCTTACTCTCTCCACCTCTAGGTTCTCCTACCGTATACCATCCAGCATCATGAGAGATTAGTAATTGCGAAGCAAATCCTCTTTGTATAGTATCCATAATAAGCCTTACGTGAAATTCTACAGGTTTACTCCCTATAGCATCATACTCTATCCAACACCCTTCTTCTGCTAGTCTAAATATTATCTCTCTATTCTCTATACTATCTGCATGGACAATTATAAGTGCAGTTGGTAAAACGTTATATTCCTTTATAGCCTTAAGTACCTCTAAAGCACAGGTTCCTTCTCCTGTATGACAAGCTATAGTCAATCCTGTCTGTAGATGAGTAATAGCCGACGCTCTTATAAGCTTTCTGTCTATTTCGCTAAGATTAGAAGGGTCGACTCCAGTTTTTATAAAACCAGGTTTTATAGAAGTACCCTCTATCCCTTCTTGCCATTCCTCTATCCATAATTTTGCCAAATCTTCTTCTCTCAATTTATATGTAAATTTAGGTAAAAACTTATCTTTAGCTGCACCATAATATCCTGTATTAGTCACTATATTGATACCAGTTAACTCTGAAAGTGAAAGAAGAATCTCAACATCGCGTCCTATGTATCTTGGAGTACAATCAAAAAAACTTTCAAAGCCATAGTCCTTTATAGATCTTAGGAATGGTAACATAACCTTTATAACTTCTTCTCGGTTATATTTAGCTTTAGAAGTCTCTTCTGCCCCAGAAAAGTCACAGATAATATGTTCATGTACTAAGGTCTTTCCTAACGAACTTTCAACTATTGGTCCTTTTACTGTCATAATCATAAGAAAGATCTCCCTCCAGATTTATTATACGACTCAGATTATACTATAGTATGATATAATAGTCAAAAATTTTTTATAGGATTGGAGGAGACTATGAAGCTTCTAAATTATCAAGATAACGGCAAAAATTTCATAGGGCTATTACTTGAAGACAAAATCTTAAATCTAACTAAAGGCATTCAAATCTTTAGTACTATCTATGAAGGTAAAACAAAATGTCCCGGCAATATAGAAGAGCTGTTGGATATAGAAAATTTATCTTTATACTTAGAGAAAGTCATAATCTTTATTAAACACCATGACCTTGTTAACACCTTAATTGCTGATGTATCTAAGATACTACCACCAATTATAAGACCTTCCAAGATAATAGCTCTTGGGAGAAATTACTTAGAACATGCTAAGGAGACTGGCTATAATGCTCCCAAGGAGCCTATATTTTTTAGTAAGGCAGTGTCTTCAATAATAGGACATGAAGATAAGATAATCTATCCAAACTGGCTTACAAGAGTCGACCCTGAAGTAGAGCTAGGTGTAATTATTGATAGAAGAGCCAAGAATGTTTCAGAAGAAGATGCTATGGACTACGTATTAGGTTATACAGTAATAAATGATGTAACAGCGAGAGATATGCAGACAGAGGATCTAAAGATAGCTAACCCGTGGTTTAGGTCAAAGAGTTTTGACACCTTCTGTCCAATGGGACCTTACCTGGTCTTGAAAGAATATATTCAAGATCCACACAACTTAGATATAGAGCTTAGAGTAAATGGAGTTACTCGTCAGAAAGACAATACTAGGAACCTAATATTTAAAGTTTCTTACATAATCTCTTTTATAACAAGACATATGACACTTGAACCGGGTGATATAATAGCTACTGGAACACCCTCTGGAATCGCTCCAGTAAAACCTGGAGACGTAATTGAAGCAGAAATAGAGAACATAGGTATACTTAGGAATACAGTTGTAGAAGATTAAGAGCTTTAAGTGTTTCTATATAAGATTTGACCTATAGGTTATTGCATTTTTTTCTAAAAAACTGTATAGTTATAAATTGTGTAGGGGTATATAGGATTTGTCCCTACACAAAATCTTGAAAGAAAGGGGTTGGGAACTTGAGATGAAGACTCTCGGGGTCCACATAATAATGGAACTCTCTGGGTGCCAGGCAGATTTTTTAGACAATATAGAAAAGATAAAAGAACTTATGATAAAAGCTGCTATTGCTGCTAACGCTCATATAAAAGAGGCAGTATTCCATAAGTTTAACCCTATAGGGGTAAGTGGTGTAGTAGTAATAGCCGAATCACATATCTCTATACACACATGGCCAGAATATGGCTATGCTGCAGTAGACATATATACCTGTGGAGAGAATACAGATCCATGGAAGGCTTGCGATGTAATATCAGAAGGATTAAAGGCTCAGTCTGTCTTTATAACACAAGTTGATAGAGGGATTCCGGCAGAAAATAATAGATTCATTCATACTCTACACACCACCGAGGAGGTGAAAGGATATGTCGAGAGCTCATAATTGGCAGTGGTTCTTAGAGCTAGTTGTACCAAATGAGTATCATGTTCATGGTATAAAGAGAAGTTTAGTAGTAAGAGAGACACAATATCAGGTAGCGGAGATATTAGAAAGCTATCAATTTGGTAAGATGCTTGTATTAGATGGAGAAAGTCAATCTTCTGAAAGAGATGAATATATATACCATGAAGTATTAGTCCATCCTGCAATGGTCTTAGCGAATAATCCTAAGAAAGTTCTACTCCTAGGTGGAGGTGAAGGAGCTACTCTAAGAGAAATCCTCAGGCATCCAGTAGAGAGAGCGGTAATGGTAGATATAGATGAGGAGGTCATTGAGTTATGTAAAGAGTATCTTCCTCATCTAGCAGAAGGATCATTCAATGATCCTAGAGCAGAGCTTGTCATTGGAGATGCTAGAGCTTATATAGAAAATTCTAGCGAGAAATTTGATGTTATAATTAGTGATCTTACAGAACCTTTGGAAGAGGGACCTGCATCTAAGCTATTTACTAAGGAATTTTATAATATTATAAAGGACCACCTTAACGAAGGTGGAGTATTTGTAACTCAGGCGTTGAGTGTCTCAATTATTAATAATAAGGCTCATACTGCTATTCATAATACTATGAAACAGGTTTTCCCACTAGTTAGGTCATATCATGCTTATGTCCCAATGTATGACTCAGATTGGGGCTTTGTTATGGCTACTTTAGGAAAGGATCCAGTTGAGTTAAGTAAAGAAGAGGTTGACACCAGGCTAGAAAAGTTAGGTCTTAGTAATTTAAAATACTATGACGGTGAAACACACAAGGCTATCTTTAGCCTTCCAAAAGACCTAAGAAATGCCATAGCTAATGAGACAGTTATCATAGAAGATAATAAACCTCTTCTGATAGCAAGGAGAGAGAGGTTCTTTGGAGCTCAATAATGTAAAGTTAGCCATTCTAGACATAGATGGAGTTATTATAAAGGGAAAGACTCCGATACCAGAAGCTGTAGAAGGGATAAAGTTATTAAAAGAAAATAATATTAAAGTAGTTTATCTTACCAATAATTCTACTAGACCTAGGAAAAGGCTTGTAGAGTTATTGGATAAGATAGGAGTAGATATTTCTATATCTGATATATTTACCTCTAGTTATCTTACTGCACTCTACTTAAATAGAGAGGCAGATAAGGATGATAGGATCTTTATTATAGGAGAGGAAGGAATAGTTTGGGAATTAGAAGAGATTGGGTTCAGAAATCTCTTCTGGTCTAACTATGAACCTCCTATTGACTATGTGATAGTCGGGATGGATAAAAACTTTAACTTTCAGAAACTTACATATGCCCAACAAGCAATCTTCTCTGGGGCTAAATTTATAGCGACAAATATAGACCCAACATTTCCTATGGAGAATGGTATAATTCCAGGTGGAGGAAGTATAGTAAAGGCTGTAGAAACTGCGTCTAGAAAACAGCCGATAGTAATTGGCAAACCAGAAATAGTGGGTCTGAAGTTAATATTAAGTCTATTTGGTATAAATGATCCAAAAGAAGCGCTTCTTATAGGAGATAGGATAGAAACAGATTTAGTAGCAGGAAAGAGATTGGGATGTAAGACAGGTATAGTATTAAGTGGTATAACTTCTAAAGAAGAGTTAGATAGTCTTGAAGAATCATTTAAACCAGAGTTTTTTGGAGAGAATCTATTAGACCTTATTAGGAGGGGGAATTATGGAGATAGAATATAATGGGCATGCGTGCTTTACTATAAGAACGTCTTTAGGAACTATAGTTACTGACCCTTTTGGCGAAGATATCCCATACCCTGTAAGAGAGCTTACTGCAGATATTGTTACTGTCTCTCACAACCACTTCGACCATAATGCAGTAAAGCGAGTTAAGGGTAATCCTTATATAGTAAAAGAGGTGGGAGAGCATAATTATAAGGGAATTAAGATAAACGGAGTTGGAGCCTTCCATGATAAGAACAAAGGAGCACAGAGAGGACAGAATATAATATTCACTATAGAAGCTGAAGGAATAAAGATATGTCACTTAGGTGATTTGGGAGAGATATTAAATGATACACAGTTAAAAGTTATAGGAGAGGTAGATATACTGCTCATACCTGTAGGTGGATTCTATACTATAGAACCAGAAGAAGCTAAGATCTTGGTTAAGAATATGAACCCTAAAATAGCTATACCCATGCATTATAAGACTAATTATGTAAAGGATTGGAGTATAAAACCGGTAGATGAATTTCTTAGAGATATTACCTTCCCAGTCAAGAAGATAGAAAGCAATAAGATAGAGATAAGTAAAGAGATATTACCTAAATCTACAGAGGTCTATCTGCTAAAGGTATGAAACTCATATTTATAACTGGTGGAGTAGTATCTTCCTTAGGAAAGGGGATAACCGCCGCGTCTATAGGTCGGTTATTAAAGGCTAGAGGATTCGAAGTTACTATACAGAAGTTAGACCCATATCTAAATGTTGACCCGGGGACTATGAATCCTTATCAACATGGAGAAGTATTCGTTACAGAAGACGGAGCAGAGACAGATCTAGACTTGGGACATTATGAAAGATTCATCGACTCAAATATGACCAAAGAAAATAATGTTACTGCTGGAACAATCTACTGGTCGGTGCTTAATAAAGAGAGAAAGGGAGAATTTCTTGGGGGAACGGTTCAAGTCATACCACATATCACAAATGAGATTAAAGAGAGAATACTAGGTCTAGGTAGAAAAGGCTACGATGTAGTCATAGTAGAAGTTGGAGGAACGGTAGGAGACATAGAAGGACTCCCATTCCTAGAGGCAATAAGACAGTTAAAAAAGGATATTGGTAAAGAGAATGTAATGTATGTGCATGTCACTCTAGTTCCTTACTTAAAGACGTCTGGAGAGGTGAAGACCAAACCTACCCAGCACAGTGTGAAAGAACTGAGAAGTATTGGAATTCAACCAGACATGATAATTTGTCGAACAGATAGAGAATTACCCCAAGAAGTAAAAGATAAGATAGCACTATTCTGTGATGTGGATTCTAAGGCAGTAATAGATGCTCCTGATATGAACTGTATATATGAAGTCCCATTGCATTTTGAGCAAGCAATGGTAGGTAATATTATAACCGAGATATTAGGAATGGAAAGTAGGACACCTGACCTTCAAGAGTGGGAAGAGCTAGTATACAGGGCAAAAAACTTAGAAAAACTTGTAACTATAGGATTTGTAGGTAAGTACATAGAGCTAAAAGATGCCTATCTTAGTGTTGTCTCTGCCTTAGAGCATAGTGGTATATGGGAAGGTGCCAAAATAAATATAAAGTGGATTGATGCAGAATCTATCGAAAGAGAAGGGACTAAGTCACTAGAAGATGTCAATGGAATTTTAGTCCCTGGAGGTTTTGGTCAGAGAGGAGTAGAAGGTAAGATAAGAGCAATAAGATATGCAAGAGAAAATAAGGTGCCTTTCTTAGGGCTATGTCTAGGTTTACAGTGTGCAGTAATAGAATTTGCTAGGAACGTATGTCATTTAGAAGGGGCAAATAGCACTGAGTTTGATCCTAAGACCCCGCATCCTGTGATAGATCTACTACCTGAGCAACGGGAGATAAAGGCTATGGGTGGAACGATGAGGTTAGGAGGATATAGATGTGAGCTTAAGGAAGGGACATTAGCGTCTAGATTATATAACAAACCATACGTAATTGAAAGACACCGCCATAGATATGAGGTTAACAATAATTACAGGGCTATACTTGAGAGCGGTGGACTTATAGTTAGTGGTATATATAAAGAAAGAGATCTTGTTGAGATAATAGAACTAAAAGACCATCCATTCTTTATAGCTACTCAATTTCATCCTGAATTTACCTCTAGGCCAAATAGACCTCATCCTCTCTTTTCCGGCTTTATAAAAGCAGCCTTAAAATGAAAGAATGGCAGAAGAGTTTTCTTTGGATTTTAGGGGTTCTCTTTCTTATTTGGTTTCTATATAAGATAAGAAGTATTGTAATATTATTTTCTATTACTGGTATTTTGGCATATATTGTAAACCCATCTGTCACAAGGCTTGCTCACAAACTAAAATTGAAAAAAGGATTAGCTATCGGCATTTTTTATATAATGATAATAACACCAATAATAACTATTCTTATCCTGATATTACCCATTCTAGGAAACCAAATTATGTCTCTAGTAAGGGATATTCCTAAATATTATGAAATCTTGACAGATAACCTAAGATACCTTCAAGATACACTCCAAACGAAACCAGAGATACAAAGAACAGTAGATTCATTCTTAGCTTCTATCCGTCCTAAGATAGAGGCTTATCTATCCAATATAGGGGTTATGGCGTTCAATTTTATAATAACTCTTACTAATTCTCTATTTACATTGATACTTGCTATAGTGTTAAACTTTTATTTTCTGATAGATATGGAGAATATAGAGAAGTGGTTTATAAGTATCATACCAGAAAATATCAAAGATAAGACTCTCAAAGCCTTAAATGAGATAAACTTAAGTCTCAAATCCTTTTTGAAAGCTCAGCTTATCCTCTGTCTTTTTGTAGGCTTAGCGGATGGAATTGGGGCATGGATATTAGGTATAAACTATCCTCTTATCCTTGGAATCATAGCTGGGTTTACAGAGATAATCCCCTATCTTGGTCCATTTATAGGAGCCATCCCTGCAATCATAATAGCCTTAACAATTTCACCTTGGAAGGCTTTAGAGATAGCCATATGGTATCTAATTGTCCAACAATTAGAGGCGCATTTTGTAGTACCTAATGTTATGGGGAAAACTATGGGTTTACATCCCTTGACAGTCATATTTTCACTATTAGTATTTGGAAAACTTCTAGGTTTTTGGGGTGTTATATTAGCTATTCCTATAGCTGCTATTATAAAGATTGTACTTAGGATATATTTTACAGATATATGGAAGAGAGGAGGAATATTAAGTGAATAAGGGAAGATTAAGGATAGAATGGGCAGAGAAACAAATGCCTGTTTTAGTATCTCTAAGGGAGGATTTTAATAGAGAAAAGCCATTTGCAGGTATAAGAATAGGAATGTGTCTACATGTCACAACAGAGACTGCTGTTTTAGCAAGAACACTTAGGACTGGTGGAGCAGAGATAGCCTTATGTGGTTCAAATCCGTTAAGCACTCAAGATGAAGTAGCAGAAGCTTTAGTAGAGGAAGGTACCGCTAGTGTCTTTGCAAAAAGAGGAATAAATACAGAAGAGTATTACAGAGATATCGAAAAAGTTCTCTCTATTAAGCCTCATATAATCATGGATGATGGCGGAGACCTAACTGCAGTCTTACATAAGAGATGGGAAGAATTTGGAGAATATATAATAGGTGGCACGGAAGAAACAACTACAGGAGTAAATAGGCTCCTAAGTCTAGAAAAGAATAAACAGTTAAGAATTCCTATAATAGCGGTAAACAATGCTATGACTAAACATTTCTTTGACAATAGATATGGAACAGGACAGAGCACTATAGATGGCATATTGAGAGCTACTAATATACTATTAGCAGGAAAGACATTTGTAGTATGTGGATATGGTCAATGTGGTAGGGGTTTAGCAAGTAGAGCTAGAGGTATGGGTGCAAAAGTAATAATAGTAGAGGTAGACCATATAAGAGCTTTAGAAGCAGTTATGGATGGGTATGATGTTATGCCAATAAGAGAAGCGGTAAGATACGGAGATATATTTGTAACTGTTACTGGAAATATAAACGTAATAAGAAAAGAACATTTTCATCTTATGAAAGATGGGGCTATATTAGGTAATTCGGGCCATTTTGATGTAGAGATAGATGTAAAGGGATTAGAAGAGATATCTATCGATAGAAGGACGATAAGAGATGAGCTAGAAGAATTTACTCTCCCAGATGGTAAGAAACTTTATCTATTAGCAAAAGGTAGATTATTAAATCTAGCCTGTGCAGAAGGGCATCCTTCGAGTGTCATGGATATGAGTTTTTCCAATCAAGCTTTAGCAGTAGAATATCTAGTAAGAGAAGGGAAAAATCTCCCTCCAAAAGTGCTAGATGTCCCTATAGAAATCGATAGAGCGGTAGCTAAAAGAAAACTTCTAACAATGGGGATAGAGATAGATGAGTTAACAGAAGAACAGAAAAGATATTTAGAGAGTTGGGAGGTAGGAACCTAAACAGACCTTTCTCTAGGAATGCTCTTTAGATAAAGATACGTTCCAATAATCCTAACAGCAGTCCCTATAAAAAATATGGGAGATACTCCCATAATATTGGAAAGTTGCGTTCCTATTATAGGACCAATTGTAAGGCTTACATTTGAGATAATTCCATTTATAGCTAGATACTCTGCTCTTTTTTCTAAGGGTAGAAAGATTAAAAGAGCCATATACATAAAGATACTAAATCCTGCACTAAAGAAACCACCTAAAGCGGAAAGTGCTATTATCTCAGTTGGTCTTCTGAGCATTATAAATATAAAAGGATAAAAAGCTATTCCTATATTACTCCAAAACAAGGCGTTCCTTACACCTATCTTCTTACCCAGCTTATTCCAAAAAGGATAGGAAAGAGCCATAGCTAATCCGCTAGAGGTAGAGGTTAAACCAATAATAAAATTAGAGAAGTGAAGTTCTCTTACCATTCTAATTCCAAAAAGAGGCATAGGTATATAAAGCCCTAGATAAAATATAAAAGTAGCAAACTGAAATTTCTTAAAAGCCTGATCTTCTCCAAAGATGTTAATTATGTCCTTAAACTGTGTCCCTATAGAAAAGATTATCTTCTTCCAGTCAATAGAAACTCTCTCACTCTTATTGAACTTTCTTATAGGCTTTAAGAAGGTCATAAGATAAAGGCTCATCATACTTGCAACAAAACCAATAAACATAACTACTTGGAAGTTTATTGGGAACTTAGTCCTATCCAAGAGATATCCTACTAGGGTAGAGGTAAAGGTCTGTATGAACATCAGAAGCATATTCCTGTTAGAAAGTATAGTTGCTCTTAGGTAAGAAGGGATTAGGTCAATAAACATAACATTAAAAGCAATATTAGCAGAAGTAGCAGGTATAGCTAATAGAGTGACAATTATAAGTATAAATAGGGCAGGCTGAGGAAAGTATGGAACAAAAGCCAGAGGAAGATAAAGGATTCTAGTAAATAGAAATGTCCACTTATTTATCTCTATTTTATCCTTCCAGAGATTTACCAACTGAGAGGCTGGATACATAAGAAGAACAGTAATAAGCGCAGGTAATGAGGACATAAGACCTATAAGACTATTGGAAGCCCCTAGTCTTATAGCAAATATTCCTAAATATGTCCCAATAGTTCCGTTTAAGATTCCTATAAAAGCTATCTCGCCGTAGAGTAATGCTATGTTCCTAAGGGCAATAGATTCTCTCAGTCTTCTTTTTATTTTATCTGTTCCAAAGTCCACTCTTATATTGTATGAGAAGAAGTAAAAAAGTCAATTAGCTACATATTTTTCATATATAACCTACAGAGACCCTTAAGGGTAAGATAAGGGTCTACTATGTTTATAGTGTTACAATATTTGGCTATCCTTTCAGACCAGCCACCAGTAGCTATAACAAAAGGATCTATTTCCATTTCTTGCAATTCCAAAGAAACAAGCTTATCTACTAAACCTACAAAGCCATATATTATTCCAGATTGCATAGCAGTAACAGTATTTTTACCAAGCACACTTTCCGGAGGGTTAAATATATCCACAGGAGAAAGTCTTGCCGCTCTCTCCCAAAGGGCAGAGCTAGCGGTCCATATCCCAGGAGCTATTGCTACTCCAAGTAGTTTCCTATCTTTGACACCTGTAACGGTAATAGCGGTCCCAAAATCCACAACTATTCCAGATATCCTATAGTCCTCCACTAAAGATACTGCGTTACATATTATATCTGAACCAACCTCTTTAGGATTCTCTACCTCTATAATTAAACCAGTCTTTATACCGGGAGCAACTATAAATGGTCTTAAACCAAAGAGATATCTTACAGCACGTTCTAACTCTAAGGTTACAGGAGGCACAACAGATGACAGTGCAACTCCCTCTATCTCGTCTGCCTTTAAGTTATTATTGCTAATGAGCCAAGAGAGATTTAGTGCATATTCGTAACTCGTTGCCTGTCTATTAGTAGAAAGTTCAAAGTGTCTTGTTAATCTGTATCCTTGGAAAAATCCAATGTCAATATTAGTATTTCCGACGTCAATAGCTATTATCATCCCTTAACTCTCCTTTCTAAAGCCATTACTATCGGGGTACATATAACTACAGCTAATATCGCTTCAGGAATACCTTGGAGTATTCCGATAGAAAGGGCGGTACCGATAGGAAAAATCTTAAATATTACAGCTAACCCCAATGTACCAACAGTATTAGTTAGACTTCCTAAAAAAGAGGCGACAGCAAGAGAAACAATTTTGGGGTCAGAGCTTTTTATCCAAAATACAATTATCAAAATCAATAATAATGAAAGGAGGATAAACCAAAAGCTGATACCTAGTTTATCATAGCTCAGCTTAAGAGTAATAATCAAAAGGAAGACTGAAACAATTAATGATATCCATCTGACAAAGGATTTCTCTCTCCCACTAAGTATCTTAAACATCCCCCAATATATAAGTGGAGGAACTACCCCAATAAAGGGCCTAGCTGGAAATAATACCCAAGGAGGAGCTATACTTAAAAAGTAATATAGCACAGATAAACCAAAAAGTGTACCGGCTATAGCACCAAACTTAGGGCCTAGGACCAAACCTGCAATTATAACCGGTATATGCATAATCGTGGCAGCACCAGCCGGGGTAGGAAGAGGAATATAACCTAGATAAGAAAAACCAAGGAATAATATAATACCTCCAAATAACCCACCCAAAGCCACTTCCTTATTAGATATACGCATACTAAACACCTCCGTTCCAGTCCGATAAGGTACCGGACGAATTTTATTTGACTTTTAATCTACTAACAGATGGTCTTGTCTTTCAAAGTACAAGCCATCTTAGGTATACATAATATCACTAAATTATAAAACCTTCAAGGGCAGAAAGCGAACCAAAGAAATATATCTTATCACTCGTTTTTATAATCTCTTCAGGGTTAGGGACTAAAATAACATTACCATTTCTTCTTATACCTAAGATTAAAATACCACTAGTAGGAGGAGCGAGCTCTCGAATCTTTTTACCAATCAAATCTGGAGTAGCAACAATCTCAATAACTTTTGCTTCAGGCATAGCGTCCATAAGGTCAGTTATACCAGGTATAGCCATTTTCTGTGCTATTCTTCTTCCCATCTCTTTTTCTGGACAAACTATCCAGTCTACACCAATTAGTTTCAAGATTTCGATATGATTATCATTTAACCCTCTACCTATCACATACTTTATTCCCAACTCCTTAATTATCATAGTAGCAAGTATATTCATCTCTAAATCTGATAGACAGACTATAGCTACATCTACATTAGTAATTCCAGTTTCCTTAAGCTCATCCTCATTAGTAACATCTACAACAGCAGTATAGGTAGCTATATTTCTCACCCTTTCCACATTCTTTTCTTCAGGGTCTATGGCAAGTACCTCATAGCCTAAGCCAGCTAAAGTTTCAACTACTGAGGTCCCAAACCTTCCAATCCCTATAACCGCATATTGAGAAGGTCTATAAAGCAATCTCATCCTATACTCACCTCACCATAAGGTAATTCTATATGAGCCTTTCTTCTTAAAGGATATAGGAAAGATAAACCAAAGACTACTAAACCAACTCTACCAAGATACATATTTAGAATTAATATCACCTTTCCTATGGGGGATAAACTTGGAGTTATACCTGTAGATAAGCCAACAGTACCAAAGGCTGAAACTATCTCAAAAAGGATGTTAAGAGGAGGAAAGTTCTCTGTTAATAAGAGTATCAACCAACTTATAAATACAAGCATTAAGGAGAGGAAAAATACAGCCCAAGCCTTTCTAACAGAATCCCAATATAACTTACGTCCAAATACTTCTACATTCTCATACCCCATAAGGGTAGCTCTTACTGCATATAATAGGACAGCAAATGTCACCGTTTTTATACCTCCACCTGTACCGCCAGGAGATGCTCCTATAAACATAAATAATATAATAAGGAGCAATGTCCCTAGACGCATTCCTCCAATACTAACAGTGTTGAAACCAGCTGTCCTAGGAGTTACGCTTTGGAAGTAAGCTCCTAATAGTTTTCCCCTAATAGAAAGGTTTCCTAGGGTATTTGGATTTCTCCATTCTAAGACTCCAATAATTATAGTTCCTGAAATTATTAGGATGAGAGTTACTACTATAGCTAATTTAGAGTGTAGAGTAAGTTTCTTCCAATTAAAAAGATTACTTCTAAGATCATATATGACAATAAATCCTATACCACCAAATATGATAAGAGATGTCACTGTAAACACCAAGAGGGGATTATCTACATATCCAGTAAAGCTTCTAAATCCTCCTAAAAGGTCAAAACCAGCGTTACAGAAAGCAGAAATGCTATGAAAGATACCAAATTTTATAGATGTCAAAAGAGGGTAATCCCTTCTAAAGACTAAGAATAATAGTAGAGCGCCAATTCCTTCGAATGAGATCACTGTAAAAAAGACTAACCTAGCCAATCTCACAACACCTCTAATAGACCAAGTATTAAGAGATTCCTGTAAAATAATCCTTTCATGTAAAAAGACTTGCCTACGGAGTAGTAGAGCCAAAAAACTCAGAAGAGTCATATAGCTTATGCCACCTAATTGTATTAGAGCCAGAATAACCATCTGACCAAAGAGTGACCAATAGGTTCCAGTATCAACAACTACAAGTCCTGTAACACATGTAGCGGAAGTAGCAGTAAAGAGGGCAGTAAGAGGATCGGTAAATCTTCCAGATCGGGAAGATATTGGTAATATCAATAAGAACGTCCCAGCAAGAATTATAAAAAGGAAACTAAGAACTATAAAGCGCCAAGGATTATTTTCTTTTTGCATAGCTAGTGCTCCACAAATCTCTCTATAACACTATGCTTTCCATAGATATATATTTTGTCACCCTTTAAGATTCTTGTATCCCCTGTAAGTTCTGTTATAGTTTTATCTCCTCTTCTTATAGCGAATATCCTTATTCCATATCTCTTTGGTAAGTCTATCTCTGATAGAGACCTCCCAATCATCCATTCTAATGGGTCTATTTCTATCATTTCTACATCGGGAGAGACCTCTATCCTTTCCAAGACAGTAGGATGAGTCAACCTATAAGCAATTCTAGCCCCCATATCCTTCTCTGGGAATACAATCAGATTTACTCCAATCTTCTCCAATATCTTCTTGTGTAAATCATTTATTGCAGTAGCTAAAATATAGTTTACACCGAGTTTTTTTACTAAGAGAGCAGTTAAAATACTCGACTGTAAGTCCCTTCCTGTCGAAATACATACTGCATCCATATCCCCTACACCTGCTTCTCTTAATGCAATTTCATCAGTAGCGTCTAAGACTAAAGCCTGAGATATACTATCTTTTATATTCTCTATAACATCTGCATCGCTATCTATAGCTAATACGTTACAACCTAGCTGTTGTAAATTTACAGCCAGAGAAAAACCGAATCTACCTAAACCTATCACTGCCACATTTTTAATCTTTTCAGGCATACCACATCACCTAGATATAGGATTATATCACTAGTGATTAGAAAATCAATATGCAGATAGGCTAAGAAGAAGTTCCCTTAAGGACTACATTATCCTTTCCTTTTTCTACACTGTTGATGCAGACTTTTAGAAGGCTTCCTATAGAAATTGGAGAGGATACATCTGAATAGACTCTAATATAGGTTGTAGTCAAACCAACTGCTGTACCATTTGAATATCGCTCTACTAGAATCTCCAAATTCTCGCCCACTAGATTTTTAAGTCTATTAAAGGCTACATCTAAACTTACCTCTTTAAGCCTTTCCTCCCTTTCTTTAACTATCTTTTTATCTATTCTCTTTAGGGGAAAGGCATCTGTTCCCGGCCTAGGAGAGAATGGGAATATATGTACTTTAATAAAGCCAACTTCCTTTATTAGTGATATAGTATCCTCAAAATCTTTCTCTTCTTCAGTAGGAAATCCTACTATTATATCAGTGGTAAATTCCATATCATTCCTAACTGACCTAAATTCCTCAACTAGAGAAAAATACTCCTCTCTTGTATACTTTCTCTTCATATCCCTTAAGACCTTGTTACTTCCACTTTGAGCAACTAAATGTATATGGGGACATAAATTAGGGACTTCATTAAAGAGTCTTATAATTTCTCTATCTACTTCTTGTGGCTCAAGAGAACTAAGTCTAATTCTTCTTATATCTGGGATTTCTCTATATATAAGCCTTACTAAATCAGAGAGTCTCATTCCATTATCTTCAAATCTTCCTATATGTATACCTGTCAGTACAATCTCAGGATAGCCTAATTCAGCTAAAGTCTTAATTTCTTCTAAGATTTCTTCAGCCTTTCTAGAACGAACAGGACCTCTCACATAAGGAACTATACAGTAAGAACAGAAATCGTCACAACCATCTTGAATTTTTACAAAAGCCCTTATCCTTTTACTTTTATCTTCGGGCAAAATTCTAGGACTAGAATCCAGCGATAATAAATTAGGTATTCTTTCTTTATCTTTGTTACCCACTACTATAAGATTACCAAGGTTCTCTATACTCTTAGGATCTCTCTCTGCATAACAACCGGTAACAATTATTTTAGTAGTAGGGTAAGTTCTTAGAAGATGTCTAATTAGAGTTCGAGCTTTTCTTTCTGCTACATGTGTTACAGAACAGGTATTGACAATAATGACATCTGGGATTTCCTCATCACTAGCCTCTTCCATAGAGTTAATTAAAATTCTTCTTAAAAGCTCTGAATCGTACTGATTAGTCTTGCAACCAAAAGTATATATTCGAAATTTCATAATACTCAAATCCCAAATTGAATAAGGGAAAGAACAACAAATCCTGCCACTTCAGATGTCAAAATCCTATCACCCAATGAAAGAATAAAACCTTCTTTTTCCCTCACTAGCTCAACCTCTTCGTCTTCAAATCCACCTTCTGGTCCTATAATAAATAATACATCTTTAATCTCATTGTTCTTAAGCCATTCTAGGTTTAATCTCTCCTGAGCATTTTCATATAGTAATAAAGGCTTATAAGTATTAAATTGTTCTAAAAGAGTCTTTAAATCAGGGACAATTTTTATATCAGGCACCTTATTCATAGATATCTCAGCTGAAGCCATAGCTACCTTCTTAAGTCTATCTAACCTCTTTTCAACTATACTCACATCCTTTATTGATGACCTCTTAGATACAAAAAAGACAAAGGATTCTACTCCTAGTTGAGTACTATAAGAGATGATTGGTTCTAACTTTCTAGGTTTTAAAAGAGCTTGAGCATATATAACATTCCTTGAAGGAGGAGAGAATTCTATTGGTCCTACTCTTTCTAAAAGAATATTATTCTGCTCCTTACCTCTTATTTTATATAAATATGACTGACCAAGCCCATCACAGACTATTAATTGATCACCTTCAGAAAGTCTTCTGGCGGAAATATGACGAAGAATCTCCCTATCAGAAACCTTGATAATATCAGAAACTTTCTCTAAAAAGACTCTAAGTAGTGTCATATGTAAGTAGAAGCGCAGACCATCCTTCCTCTACTAGTCTCTCTTTCAAGGAGAGATTAAAAGGACGGGCAAGAGCTATTATTTCTCCGTCTTCGGTCTCAGAGAATCCACTAACAATAAGATATCCCTTCGGATTTAAAGCCGAAGGAATCTTCTCAAAAAGTGGTGACATAAGTTGAGGAAGAAGATTGGCAGTAATTATATCTACCTTTTCCCCATCATAATCATTAAGAAGATCTCCCAACCTAAGCTCTAAACGATCTTCTACACCACTTCTAATAGCATTCTCTCTAGCATCAGATATAGCTACTAAGTCATTATCAATCCCTATAACACGTAGACAGCCAAGCTTTAACATACATATAGCTAATATGCCACTTCCAGTTCCTACATCTATACCTAATTTGCCCCCTAAAGGGAGAGCCTCTAGTAACTTTATACACATCCTTGTAGTAGGATGAAGTCCAGTTCCAAAAGCCATACCAGGTCTTATATAAATAGGTATCAAACCTTCTGGAATAGTATAATTAGCTTCATCGGGTATAATAAAGAATCTTCCAACCTGAAAAGGTTCAAATTTACCAAACTTTTGCCACTCGGATTCCTCGGAAATATTAAAACTAAATTTCAACCCTGAAAGGATATATTCGCCTAAAGAAAGTTCTAACTCCTCTAGCTTCTTGTAAAAAAGAGCATCTAAAGGGAAATAACCTGTTATCCTCACACAGTTACTTGAAGAATCTATAGCTACTCCAGAAGAATTAATATCCCACAGTTTACTAGAGATTATATCCTCTAGGTCCAAGTAAGGAAAAGCCTTTTTATTATAAGTTATACTTATCTCTACCCAAAACCTAGACAATTAACCTCCAAAAGCATTCTTTACTCTTTCAAAGAAAGACTTACCACCTCTATCATTAACCTTTTTACCACGTAAATTAGCAATCTCTAATAAGAGTTCTCTCTCTTTTTCACTCAACCTTTGAGGGACTTCTATTTTAATTTTAACTATAATGTCCCCTCTACCTTCATCATTAATAAATGGAAGTCCTCGTCCTCTTAGTCTAAAAGTAGAGCCAAATTGAGTTCCAGGAGGGATATTAAGTTTCTCTGTATCCCTTTCCAGAGTAGGGACATCTATTTCTGTCCCTAATACAGCATCAAATATATCTATTACTGCCTCATACTCCAAATCAGCCCCAAATCTTCTAAAGAGTGGATGATGTTTCACTTTTACAAAGACAAACAAGTCACCAGGTGGTCCTCCATTAATTCCAGCATCCCCTTCCCCTCTTAGTCTGAGTCTCATACCATCCTCTACTCCAGGAGGTACTTTCACCATAACTTTGCGTCTCCTAGAGACAAATCCCCTTCCATTACATTGGTGACAGGGATGAGTAATTATCTTACCTGTTCCTCTACAAGAAGGACAGGTCATAATATTTACTATCTGTCCAAAAGGGGTAGAACGTGAGGACCTTATCTGTCCTGTTCCATTACAATAGGGACACTTTTCTGGCTGTGTACCAGGTTCTATACCACTTCCTCGACATAAATCGCAAAGCTCTCTCCTGTTTATCTCCAACTCTCTCTCAATTCCAGTAAGTACCTCTTCTAGAGTAATATCTAAACTAACAGTTATATCGGACCCTCGTCTTGGTATTCTCTCAGTTGTCTGTGTCCTATCTCTACCAAAGAAAGTCTTTACAAAATCATTAAAGGTAGAACCAATATCATCAAATATGTCAGAGAAGTCTTTAAAACTACCAAAATCAGTATTATACTGTTGACCCCCAAAAGAGGAGAAGTCTCCACTAACGGTTCCAAAACGGTCATATTGAGCTCTCTTCTGGGGGTCACTTAAAACTTCATATGCCTCATTTATCTCCTTAAACTTCTCGTTAGCCTGAGGGTCATCTTTATTTATATCGGGATGATACTGCTTGGCTAATCTTCTATAAGCCCTCTTTATATCTTCAAGGGAGGCATCTCTAGGCACTCCCAATATCTCATAATAATCCTTACTGGGCATAATTATTGCACCTTATAATCAGTATCTATTGTTCCCCCTCCAGGATTTTGCTGCTCTCCAGAAGGATTAGAAGAGGTCTGCTGAGTACCTGCCTTAGCATAGAGCTCAGTGGATACCTTATATATAGCATCATTCAATTTATTAGTCAATTCCTTAATCTTATCTATACCAGTCTTATCAGCTGATTTTACCTCTTCTATCGTCTTATTAAGATTATCTATAAGATCCTGACCTACTTTACCTACAGCGTCTTTTGCTAATTTCTCAGCTGTATAGATAAGTCCATCAAGTTGATTTCTTGCCTCTGCTTCCTCTCTTCTACGCTTATCTTCCTCTGCATGAGCTTGGGCTTCTCTAATCATACGCTCAATCTCCTCTTTAGATAAACCTGTACCACCCTTCACAGTTATCCTCTGCTCTCTATTAGTGGCTAGATCCTTAGCAGATACATGAACAATACCATTAGCATCTATATCAAAAGTAACCTGAATCTTAGGAACCCCTCTAGGTGCAGGTGGTATCCCGTCTAAGATGAATCTTCCTAAAGAAAGGTTATCTGCTGCCATAGGTCTTTCTCCCTGCAATACATGTATCTCTACAGAGGTCTGATTGTCAGCAGCAGTAGTAAATATCTCACTCTTTGATACAGGAATTGTAGTATTACGCTCTATTATTTTTGTGAATATTCCACCTAAGGTCTCTATTCCTAGAGAAAGTGGAGTAACGTCGAGGAGCACGATATCTCTTATCTCTCCAGCAAGTACTGCAGCCTGTATAGCTGCTCCTAAAGCAACACACTCGTCAGGATTTATATCTTTTCTTGGCTCTTTACCAAATATCTCTTTAACTAACCTCTGAACAGCAGGCATTCTAGTAGATCCACCAACTAATAATATCTTATCTATTTTAGAAGGGTCAAGTTTTGCATCAGAAAGTGCTCTATATATAGGCTCCCTTGTCCTTTCAGTAAGGTCTCTTGTCATCGCCTCAAACTGTGCCCTAGTAAGAGTAATACTTAGATGTTTTGGCCCGTGTTGAGTAGCAGCAATAAATGGAAGATTTATCTCGGTAGACATAAGGGTAGATAACTCTATCTTGGCTTTTTCTGCAGCTTCCTTAAGTCTCTGGAGAGCCATCCTATCTTGACTTAGATCAATTCCTTCTTTTTTCTTAAACTCTTCTATAAGATAATCTATTATCCTCTGGTCATAATCGTCTCCACCTAAATGAGTATCACCACTTGTAGCCTTTACTTCAAATACCCCTTCTCCTATCTCTAGAATAGAAACATCAAAGGTTCCACCGCCTAAATCGTAAACCAATATAGTCTGGGAACCTTCTTTATCAAGCCCATAAGCAAGAGCAGAAGCGGTAGGCTCGTTAATAATTCTCATAACATCTAATCCTGCAATAATTCCAGCCTCTTTTGTGGCTTGGCGTTGTGCATCATTAAAATAAGCAGGAACAGTTATAACTGCTTTTTCTATCTTCTCCCCAAGATAAGCCTCTGCATCTTCTTTCAGTTTCCTAAGTATCATAGCAGATATTTCTTGGGGAGTATATTCTTTATTATCTATTCTAACTTTATAGTTAGTCCCCATATGACGCTTTATAGAAAGTATAGTCCTTTCAGGGTTAAGTATAGCCTGTCTCTTAGCCAATTGACCTACAAGTATCTGACCATCCTGTGTAAATGCAACTGCAGATGGGGTAAGTCTGCTACCCTCTGCATTAGGTATTACGGTAGGCTTTCCTCCTTCAACAAACGCCACCACTGAGTTAGTAGTCCCTAAATCAATTCCAATAACTTTAGCCATATCTCACTCTCCCTCCTTTACTCTTTTAATAATTTTTACCATGGTAGGTCTTATAACCCTATCGTTGAGGAGATACCCTTTCCTTAGCTCTTCAATCTTATCCTCTTCTATATCTTTACTTTCTTCAATCACTATAGCCTCATGGTATCTAGGATCAAAGACATTATCAGATATCTCTATAGTCTTAACCCCTTGATCTAAAAGCCAGTTTTGAAAGTTCTTCATTACCATCTCTATCCCTTCTCTTATATTGGTATTGCTATCTTCTGGAATAGAATAGAAAGCCCTTTCTATATCATCTAAAATAGGGAGTAAAGTCCTTATAAGCTCTACTCTTATTATATCTTTAAGCTCTTCTATCTCCCTTACCATCCTTTTCCTATAGTTATCGAAATCTGCAGCAAGCCTCAAGAACTTATCTTCTAGTTCTTTATACTGCCGTCTGACAAGTTCTATATCCTCTGCTGGCATATCATTCTTCTTCTCTGAAAGAAGCTCTTCTTCCATATATTCACCTCCAACGAATCGATAGCATTTCAGATATACAGCTCTTTATGTAGTTTAAAAGAGGTATTACAAATTTATAGTTCATCCTTATCGGACCAACTACTCCTGCAGCTCCAATAGGAAGGTCTTTGGCAAAGTAAGGCACTACTACTAAAGTAAGGTTCCCCCTTTCTCCGATGCTAGTCCATACATCTCCAGAGTTTATAGCCGCATTTATCTGTTCCATGACCAATTCTTCTTTATTTATTATACTGATAAGGCTCTTAAGAGTCTCTGGATCATTAAATTCTGGAATCTTATCTATATAGTCTGTTCCCTCTATATAAGATTCTGCATAAGAATACTTTTCTTTCTTTAAAGAATCAATAACTCTTTTTATTAGAGCCTCCTCTTCAGGAAGAAGAGTCAATATCTCTTTAATGTCTACCTTGTCTATTCCTTCTTTTTCTAATTTAGCGGAAATTATATTAGAGAGTCTTTCTAAGTTCGCAGGATTATATTTTGCATATATAACTCTATGATCTACATCTCCAGTCTCCGTCATATAGATAAGGAGCACACTATTTTCATCTATAGGGGTAAGCCAGAGCCTCTTAACAAATTTCCCAGATGATATAGGGCCATAAGAAAATGCTAACAACTTGGAAAGTTGGGCAATCAACCAAGACGTAGCTTTTATAATCTCTCTAAGGTCTTTTATGTCTGGCTCTAAATTAGACAATATCTTCCTTATCCTCATCTTCTGCTGAGGAGAAAGTTTACAGTCTACCAGGATATTTTCTATATAATACCTATAACCCTTCGGACTTGGTACTCTTCCGGCAGAAGGATGAGGCTGGGTTATATAACCCATCTCCTCTAAAATACCCATATCATTTCTAATAGTGGCTGAACTCACATAAGGACAATACTTTGTTGCTACTACTTTTGAACTTATAGGCTCTCCTGTATTTATATACTCTTCTACAATCGCCTTTAAGACAATCTTTTCTCGTTCAGTAAGCATACCTCTCCATCATCTCCTGTTAGCACTCTATCTATTCAAGTGCTAACTTTACATAAAACAGTTTACCATTTACTTAAATCTTTGTCAAGAAAAGAAGATTTGACTAAGCATTTTACCAAAAAGCATAAATACACCTATAACTATGAGAAATATACCACTTACAAACGAGACATAGGGAAGGACTTTTTTTATTCTAGAAGTATTTTTTAAAAAAGTATCAATAAAAAATGCTACTAGAATGAAAGGTATTCCTATCCCTAGAGCATAAGAAAAAAGTAATAGTATACCTCTATATAAAGATTCTTCTCTAGTAGCAAATAGAAATATAGACGATAATATAGGAGTAACGCATGGGGTCCAGCCTAAAGCAAAAACAAAACCTAAGAGAAAAGCACCTAGATACCCCCCTGTAGTCTTCAGATTTATCCTTGCTTCTCTGTATAAGAAAGGAATTTTTAAGATCCCCAAAAAGGAAATACCAAAGAGTATAAGTATTACTCCACCAATTCTATTCAATAAGTCTCTATAGATTAAAAGCCAGTTTCCCAAGAAAGAAGCAGACGCCCCTAAGAGAGAAAAGAAAATAGAGAATCCCAAGATAAAGACTAATACTTTAAATATTAATGTCTTTCTAGAAGAGGTCAATTCTTGAAGAGAAATTCCGCTTATATAAGAGAGGTAAAGAGGAACAAGTGGTAGTATACAAGGAGAAAAGAAAGATATTATTCCACCCCAAAAAGCCAAAAAAAGAGATATACTCATAGACTTCAATACCTCACATATTTTTTATATTTGGAAACTTTGTAAAGATAGTAATTGTCATTAGTAGATTTACAATCCCTCCCAATAACACTGCAGTAGTAACTCCCCATCTACTAGATATAGCCCCTGCCTGTAGACTTCCTAGAGGCGCCATACCAGCAAAGAACGTTGTATATATGCTCATAACCCTTCCCCTCATATCATCCCTAACATAAGTCTGAACGAGCGTATTGGCAGTAGCAGTAAACATTATCATAAAAAATCCAGTAAGGACTAATGCAAAGAGTCCTAATAGATAACTCTTAGAGAGCGAAAAGATAATCAAAAATATAGAGAATGAAGAGATACCAATAAAGAGTATACGTCCCTTCTTTCTATATCTTCCTATAGTAGCCATTACTAATGCACCGACAAGAGCTCCAATACCTACTGAAGCCATAAGAAAACCTAAACCACGAGCTCCAACTTTAAATACATCTCTAGCGAATACTGGCATAAATACTGTGTAAGGCATACCAAATATACTATTTATAGCAACCATTAAGATAATGATAAATACATCTCGATTAGACTTAAGGTATATAAGACCTAATTTTAAGTCTTCCAGTAAGGAGCTAGAAGGATTTTCCCTATTTACTCTAAACTCACCATTAATCAGGCATAAGCCTATAATGACAGGGATAAAGCTTATAGCATTTATATAAAAACAACCGGCAACCCCTACTGAAGAAGCCATAATTCCAGCTATTGCAGGTCCTATAGTCCTAGCAGCATTAAAGATAGAAGAATTCAGAGCTATAGCATTCATAAGCGATTCCTTTCCTACTAACTCTATAACAAAAGACTGTCTTGCGGGCATATCAAAAGCATTTACAACCCCAACTAAAAAGACGATAATAATGACATGCCATATCCTGACCAAACCTGTAGAGGTAAGAAGTCCAAGAATAAAAGCAAGAACTGTGAGAGAAATCTGAGTAACTATGATTAGGTTTCTCTTTCTAACTCTATCAGCTATGACGCCTGCTATCATAGAAAAAAAGAGAACAGGCAAAGACCCTATACTATTTACTAGCCCAAGTAAGAATGAAGAGTTTGTAAGTTCAAGGACAAGCCAACCTTGAGCTACATTCTGTATCCAACTACCTATAAGGGAGATAAGTTGTCCGCTCCAAAAGAGTCTAAAATTTCTATATCGAAGTGACTCAAATGTAGATATCCTATACATAGGACACTATTATATCTGAGATACCGCCTTATGTCAAACATCTTTATGGCAAATAATTGTAAGAGTTTAAATTTTTGAACCTTTACTGAGATGTAATTTCTATTTAGGGTTATATACCTCATACTCATAAGTAGTTTTATATTTTATACCAGCACAAAAGTTTTATGATAAAATTTTAGAAAACCATAGAGGAGGTCTATAAGACGTTATGGAAAGATACAGAGAATTGTTAATGTTACTATCAGCTATACTCCCCTTGCTCTGGCTCTGTTACGCACTTGTATCTAGAATTACAAAGCCTTATTTAGCCTGTATTATATCTCTTCTTATAACAATGCTAGGGGCAACATCTATCTGGAATATAACTATCAATACAATCTATTGGTGTATGATAGATGGGGTTATCTCTTCTCTATATCCTATTATTTGGACTATCTTTGGAGCTCTCTTTACCTACAGACTTATCTGTGAGATAAACGCTATAGAAGGGATTAAGAGGAGTCTATCTAACATATCAGATAAGAAGATAATACAGGCTCTTATAATAGCTTTCTGTTTTGGAGCCCTCCTTGAAGGTATAGCAGGGTTTGGTACTTCTGTAATAGTTCCTTCTGCTATACTTTTATCGTTAGGGTTCCCACCATATCAGTCTGCCATAGTATCCCTGCTATCAAATACTGTTCCCGTTGTCTATGCTGCTATAGGAGTACCAGTAATAGCATTAGCTAGAATTACTAATTTACCTATAAAAACTCTTAGTGGAACAATAGGACTACAGCTATTTCCTGTGACACTACTTATTCCATTTTTTATAGGGAGAGAACTCAAGGAATCTGTTAGTATCTTCCTCTTTTTGGGAACTGGGATTACTTTTGCTATAACACAGAGTCTTGTTGGCTGGTATATAGGACCAGAATTACCTGCAATTTTAGCCCCATTCTTTACTATAGGCTTTCTAATCCTCTATCTAAGGTTGGTAGAAAAGAGAAGTTTTAAAGAAAAGGTCTCTAGAAAGGATTTAAAGGCATGGATCCCATATATATTGATTGTCCTACTTATACTCATAACAAGATTTAGTAAAAGCATAAATGAACTACTAACTTCTCATCCTCTCTCATTTACCTTAAGACTTGATCCTATAGATAAGAGTATAAAGATAGACCCCCTTTATACACCTGGAACACTCATACTAACTTCAACAGTTATTGGAGGGCTAATATTAAAAGCCAGACTAATAGATTACAAAAAGGCACTTTTAGGGGCATTAATACAGGTTCTACCTACTATTTCAATCATCACCTCCATGATGATTATGGCAAATATTATGAGTTATGCAGGAATGACTAAGCTTCTTGCCATTAAACTTATACGGATATTTGGAAATTTCTATCCATTTGTATCACCATTTCTAGGAGCTATAGGGACATTCTTGGGGGGAAGTGATACTGCTTCGAATGTCCTCTTCGGAGCTTTACAGACGGAGGCAGGTAAGAATATAGGTATTTCTCAGGTATGGTTAGCCAGCGCTAATGCTAGCGGAGCCACAGGTGGAAAGCTTATATCTTTACAAAATCTTACTCTAGCAATCTCGGGGATAAATAAAAAGGGAGAAGAAGGGGAACTAATGAAGATAATATTCCCCTACTCTCTCATATATCTAGTCATTATGGGATTAGTTATCTATATAGGTGCAATTATTCTTAATTACTATGGTTTTATATAAAGAGTCTTACCCATATAAGCTAGTTTTACTATACTCCAGCTTTTAGGTCTTTCGGTATCAACTTCTAAGGTGTAACTACTGTTAGGCTTACAGTAAAAGCTAAATCTTTCAGGAATAGCACCGAAGGAAAAATCTCCCGTAAATTCTTTACCCCATAACTCTATAGGAGCCCCTATAATAACTTCTCCCTCTACTTCAAACTGATTTGGATTATATATATTTATCTCTCTATCTCTAAAGGATACTTCTAAGGCTTTTAAATCTCCTAAGATAAGCACATCTTTATAACTTTGACCATCATACTCCCATAAAGCTTCTACAATACCGGAATTCTCTTCTTTGTATTCACCAACCTCAAATTTAGTATAAGCAGATGGATACAAGTTAAATTCTATCTCATCTTTACCTAGCTCTATCCCTACAGATCTAAGACAAACTTTACCGGAGGCTCTTTTGTCGACGAAATTATTCGCTACATAAAGAGTTATTTTGTCCCCTTCTCTTCTTAGAGAAGCTACTACCGGAAGATTTCCTATAGGAGAAGCTCCAGCATTATGTCTCCAATATCTTACATACACTGGTTGATGTGGCTCTGCCCAAACATCATAATCTACATATTTTAGAGGATTCCTTTTTAATGAGAGTTTATAAGTCTCGATAGAAAATGGCGTAAGGAGAAAACTATTAACGGGGGCTATACTATTCTCCATAAAGTCTGCCCTTTGTATCTCTAAAATAGGAAAACTAGAGTAGATATCAAAATAAGCTTCTTTACCACAAGGTTCATAGACCCTTATAACAACATTATTGCTGTCACCAGTATCCTTAATTGGTCCTGCTAAAGGAACCCCTTCTAATTTCAAAGCGGTAAGTATAATATCACTATTTCCAAAGTTTATAAAGCTATAACTCTTTGGGAAATAACCACTATGTGAATCTACAACTATACCATCTAGCTCAAAGTTGAATTCTACTGCCTTTTTATAAGACTTTGCCTCTACCCAAGTGCCATTGTGCGGATAAAGGGCATATATAAACCTGTGTGTTCCTTCCTCAGGGACAAAGTCAAAATTAAAATGTTTACCAGACCATCCTGCGGTATGTTGTAAGAGCATAACGATAGTATTATCATTCTCCACGCTGTTACCTATATTACCCTTATTTATTAGAGTCAAACCAAAGGAAGGAACTACTCTGTAAGATATATATCCTTCATCTTCAGAAAGATCAATAATTCTATCATCCAAATCTTTTTCTAGCCTAGAAAAAGCATCTATAAGACCCGATATATTCTTAGCAGAAATTATAAGTACCGGTAAATCTTCTTCTACTAGAAGTAGTCCATAACCTCTTTCCTCTACAGTCTTCTGGAATCTCTCCGCAACCTCTTTCGGCAGTTTAGAAATTACTCTTTCTATATAACTATTACTAGGAAGTCCTATAGAGACTCTAAACGTTGCAAATATATCTTCTTCAAATGGCGGTAAAGTACTATCCTCGCTCAAAAGCTTACTTCGTCTGTCTTTATCGTTATCGTCATACATAATAGAAGCTGTTATCCCTTTATTAGCCAAAGATTTTAGTAGTACAGGGATGATAGATTCTAATTCCCTATTATGTGGAATTATTATATCTGTAGGACCAATGGACAAACTACTTGATCCTGCTTTTATAGTCACTGATGGTCCTAAATCTACCCATCTATAAGCTGGATATATACCGCAACTAGAATAGTTCCTCCACTGCCAAGTTCTAAAATCTAGATATCCTTTACTCTTCCTTCTTGTTAATGCTCCAAATCTATCTTCAAAAGTAGGAAGAGTGTTTTCTAAAGTAGTGGGGAATACAACAACAAACATATCATCTTCTGAAGTCTTCCTGTAATCAATAATATCAGTAATAAACTCTATCCTTTCTATACCTTTATATAGAGTTATTATCTGCCTAAACTTACATATATCACTTATCCTTCCTGTTATAATGAGCCTTTCGTAGAGCTTGTTCTTCTCCCTCTCTACTTCTGCTGGGAATTCACTCGAACTTAACTTTTCACCTGTAGTAAAAACTTCCCAAGAAGGTTCTTTTCTATTTGGATCTTCCTTAAGTAAAATAAGCTCATTCATCCTTCTCCCTTCTTTTACAAACTCTCTGCCTCCATAAGTAAGGCTCTTAATACTTCCACCTCGTGCAGGATCTACTTCTATTCGATAAAAATCATTCTCTATAACTGTTCCTTTATCCCTTATTATCCCTTCTTTATTTTCAGTTGGTATAGCAAAGAATACCTTATATCCTAGTGGTGGGATATCTTCTCCTCTAAAGAGGACCTCAACAGTATTTCCTTTTTTCACGCCAAACGATGAATAGGTCTTTCCTAAATTATCTACTATCTTATAGAACCCCATAGGAAGCTCGACCCTACATAAGTCCGAACGAGCCCAATTTAGACTATTAAATACAATAATAGGAATTCCCTGCCCCTCCGTATCTATCAGAGATGAGAGAAACTTGAGTGAGCTATTAAGTATAGAATTTGATAACCTTAAAGATTCTCTGTACCCTATCATAAGGTCAACGTAAGGTTTATCTCCTGAAGTCCCTGTTATAGCATCATGATGCTGGTTAAATAATAATTGTCTCCAAGCTTTATCTAAAGCCTTATGAGGATATTTGGCTCCAAGTAGATGAGATATAGTAGCAAATCTTTCTGCCTTTAAGAGTTTAACTTCTCCTAATCTATTCGCTATCTTCAATTCAATCCTAGATAGAGAAGTCCCAATATGGTAAAAAGCCATATCTCTAGAACTGTATGGGATACTAAATCTTTTACCTTTTATTCTATTTTGGAGCTCTTCTATATACCTACTAGGGACAGAAAGAAAAATAGGAACTCTTCCTTCTTGTAGTTCTTTAGTTCTTCCTGTAAGCCATTCAGTAGGAGGATCTGAGTCACCACCTATAAATCTCAAATCCACATCTATTTCCATACTTTCTATTTCTTCAAATCTCAAGGATAAATCTTCTTTCAGCACATCCATATTTTGGAAGTGTCCACCATAATCTACTCTCCTATGTGGAAGAACACTTCCGTCTAGAGACATATGATAAAAGACAGGAGGAAATCCTACTATGCGCTTTGACCAAACACATCCCTGAAATCCACTCTTTTTTAGAATCTGAGAGAGCTGGATTGTGTGTCCAAATACATCTAAAGGGAGATAGACCTTTGGGTCTGCGCCTAACTGTAGTTTATGGAATGTCATTCCATAAAGAATATTCCTAACTAGTGCTTCTTCCCCTATACTATTCTCATTAGGTTCACTATAAGAACCTCCTAGATCTAACCTTCTTCTGGCTATAAGATATCTTATAAATTCTCGATCCTCCGGATACATATCCCAATATGGTTTTAGATAATCTAATTCAGAGAGAAGAATAGAATATTCTTTATCTTTTCTACAGCAATCCAAATAGGACTTTACTAGGTCCAAAAATCCTAGAGGATGACGAGTCATTCTAGGAAGGTCTTCTCCTCCTTCTTGGTACATATTCTGATCAGCTATCCAGACAGGATCACAGTGAAAATGTGGAACAAGATAAACCTCTCTCATAAATCATCCTCCAATCTTTTACAAGATTCTTAATAATTCTTTATATCCTTTTCTTAAGGCATAATCTCTTAACTTATCTTTATCTATTATTCCCTCATCATAATAAGCCTGAATTGCTTGATGCATAGCTATAGCTCCTGCCTTAGGACCGTCAGGATGCTTTAATACATTAGAACCTGCTAAGAGAGCAACACCGTAGCCAAATTTTTCATCTCTATGTTCTTTAAGATTTATTCCGGCATTTGTTACTCCAAGTCCACCAGCAGCTACAGGGATAGTATCTCTAATACCTGGAGTATCTTCTCTCAAGACCTTAACCAGATTATAAAGTAATCCCTCATCTAATGAAGCAACATGCATCTCTTTCATACCGAAAACTCCATGTTGGAAGAAATCTGCTCCACTGTATCTCAATAATTTTGCTATCACAGTATCATCTATTCTCCTTGGACCTGTTGACAAACCAGACCTACCTCCAGAGTGAGCATAAAGAGGAACATTTATTTCTCTATCCTCAGCTAAAATACTAAGAGCCTCATAAGTGTGACCTAAGACCGCATTAAACATTAAAGCAGTAGCTCCCCACTCTATAGCTCTCTTAGCAATATCTTTAATCTTATCCGCTCTAGCAACTATATGAGGAGCATAAAGACACTTTCTACCAGTTTCCTCTTCTGCCCTCTTCAGAGCCTGAGATACAAGCTTTACCTTCTCTTCTAAGGGGCAATAGCTAGGTCCTAACATCTTTTCATCATCCTTTATAAACATTACACCCCCAAGGGCAGCCTGATAACATTTTTCTGCTACTTCTTTAGGAGTTAATCCTGCACATGGCTTCATAATAGTTCCAACAATAGGTTCTCCATCCTTGAGGCTTAAGAGTTTTCTAACCCCGTTTATACCAAATTTGGGTCCTGGAAATTTCTTTAAGAAACTTTCTGGAAAAGTAAAGTCTAAAAGTGCTACTTGCTGATAATAGACAAATTCAAGCACAGGTCCTCCAACTGCCAGCATAATAAACTGATATAAAGGGTCTGCTTCCTGAGAGATATTAGAAAGTGGCGTTCTTATATAGATCACACCTTCATTCTCTCCATATCTCTCTATCCTATCTACATCTGCCTGAGATCGGATGAAAAGTTCTGTTGGTTCTCCCTGACCAACCCAAGGACCAGTAGTTTCATCTCTAGCTATATCTTTTGCCACTTTTACTAAATCTTTATTGGTCTTTATATAAAACTTAAGCTCTATAGACTCCTCTTTACTAAACTTAGAACCAAGATAAATTGTCTCTAAAATTTCTTTACCTTTTAACTCATAAGGTATGTATCCTTGCATCTAACCCTCCTTCTAACCTTTTTTAATCTTGCATAATATTTTACTATAAATTGATTAATATACAAGAGTTTAGTATACTAAGCTCTTAAGTTTCAAAGAAAAGTTAGAGGAGTTAATTAGGAAACCTTTGACAATTAAATATAAACTTGATAAAATTTCAATCTAGACTTAATACTAACTTTTAGGAGGTGTCACAAAGTGCTTGAATACAAAGACTTAAAAGATAAGGTTAAGGGTGTAGTGGTAGTTATGATAACCCCGTTTAAAGAGGATTACGAGTTAGATGAGGATGGACTAAGGAAACTTACTAGATTTCTTTTGGATAGTGGTATAAAAGAGGGTAATGGAGTTTTGGTTCCTGCAGGTAGCACCGGAGAATGTCCAATGCTTACAGATGAAGAGAGAAAAAGGATATTTAAGATTGTAAAAGAAGAAGCCGGAAATGTTGTTCCTATTATTGGTGGATGTAATCATACAGATACAAGAACTGTTATAAAATTAGTCCACTACGCAGAAGAGGCAGGTTTAGATGGAGTTATGATTAGCCCTCCATATTATTGGAAACCCTCGGAGAAGATACTTTTAAATCACTATAAGGCTATAGCCAAAGAGACAAAACTAGGTATTATGGTCTATAATAACTGGTTTGCATCACAATTAGATATACCTATAGAAACAATGGCAAAACTTGTTGAAGAGGTCCCCAATATTGTAGCTTTAAAGGACAATTCTCCTTATATAAGTAAACTAGCTAAGATGATTGAAGTCTTAGGCGATAAGATTTCTATAGTTAATGGGGCGGGAGAACCACACGAACCCTATGCAAGTTTGATGGGAGCTCGTGGATTTGTTACTGGAGAGGCATGTCTGATACCAAAGACCTGTCTAAGCATATATGAGGCAGAAGCAAGAGGAGACTATCAAACAGCAAAGAAGATATTAAAACAGGCAGGACCTCTTCTAGACTATATATTAGAAGCAGGAGACAATTTATCTGATTACATAGTGAAGATAAAAGCAGGAATGAATATAGTTGGACTCCCTGGAGGAATACCAAGATTACCTTTAAGTCCTGCAGATGAAGTGATTAAAACTAAGATGAAAAAACTATTAGATGAATATCCTCTACCTGAATTATGGAAGAAATAATAAAACTGCCCTATAGAGAAGGAGAAAAGGAATTTAATATAAGAGGACTAAATCTCTTAGGTGTACTAAAACCAAAAACATATCCTGAAATAACAGATCTGAAAGAAGCTATCTATGAAGCTATCAGAAGTCCAAAATATGGATTGTCGCTTTCAGAAGTAGCTAAAACTAAAAAGTCTGCAGTAATCTTGGTCAGTGATAAAACAAGAAGAACTTTAGCCAAAGAGATTGTCCCGATCCTCTTAGAGGAACTTACCAAGGGAGGTATACCTCTTAGCAGTATCACGATAATCATAGCAGTAGGAGCCCATCCTATGCTTACTCAAGAAGAGATAGAATTCCTCCTAGGAAAAGAGATCACAAGCAAAGTTAGAGTAACAAATCACAACTGCAGAGATTTTTCTTCTCTAGAATATAGGGGTGTCTCTTCCAGAGGCACTCCTATATATCTAAACAAAGATTATTTAGAAGCTGAGTTAAAGATACTAACAGGAGCAATAAATTATCATGACTTTGCAGGTTTTAGTGGAGGAGCAAAATCCATTTTGCCTGGTATCTCAGGTTTTCCCACTATAAGTCATAATCATCTCATGCTATTGGCTCCATCCTTTGGTAAAGGGTATAATCCGATGGCTTCCGCTGGGATTTTGGATAGAAACCCTGTACACGAAGATATGGAAGAGATAGCTGAGCTAGTAGGGATAGATTTTATTGTAAATACAGTATTTAATGCGGATGGAAAACTCTCAGGAATAGTCTCTGGGACTAACTGGAAACAGGCTCATCGAGCTGGGTGTAAGATAATTGAGGAAATATTCTTAGCAGAAATAAAACAGAAAGCTGATGTAGTTTTGGTAAGTGCTGGAGGGCATCCATTTGATATCAACTTCTATCAAGCTATGAAATCCATAATAAATACTATGGAGATGGTGAAAGAGGATGGAGGAATAGTATTAGTTGCTTCCTGTAGTGAAGGACTAGGGACAGAGAATCTTAGAAAGTGGCTAAGTATCGAATCACCCATAGAGCTAGAAAAAGAGTTATTAAGAAAAGAGTTTAATATGATAGGGAAGATAGCTTACGATATAAGAGTTGGATTAAAGAATCGGAAAGTAGTTATGATAACTGATCTACCTGAAGAAGATGTAAGGCTTTTAGGTTTTAAGAAAGTAAATAGCTTAGAAGAGGCGAAAGAACTACTCTCCGTGAAAGAAAATTCTACACTATATATAGTCCCCTATGGAAACATCACTGTAATTAGAAAGACTAACCCTCTATGAATATTGGATTAGTAAAAGCTACTAATTCTCCTCCCTTCCAAAACTCAAGATAAACATAACCAGGATATTCCGGAATAAATTCTATCTCTCCAGCATTTGTGTTCTTTATAACGCTAGTTTCTCTGCCATTATAAATGATTCTAAGATCAGATTCCATAGCTATAGAATACTTGAGATTTATCGATGTTCTAGAGGTATTAATACTATCTCCTACGATAGCATTACCAATGCTAAAACTGACCTCAGGTCCTTTAGTTACATAAACTCTTCCCTTCTTTAACGAGCCTAGTAGATTAGGAAGGGTCAACTCTTCTACTAAGACATATGTCATCGGTACATCTAGATAAATGTCCTTCAGTGAGTGTATATCTGTAGAACCTATCCCTACTATCCTATAACCTTGATCTAATAGAGTTCGCCATAACTTTAAAGTCTCAGTATTTTCATGTCTTCTCTGACTAAAAGTTCCAGCCCATACCTCTAGAGCATCTACATATCTCCAATCCACATTGAGAATACATCTGCATCCAGTACAGACCGGATCACCTATCGTAAAGGGATGGGCAACACAGAATAACCCTCCTTGAGAATGGACTAACTCGGCAACTTCAGTTATTCCTTTACTAGGATTTATGCTATCCCATTCTATATATTTAGTTATTCCAAAGGCTGTAAAGTGTCCCCAAAAAGTAGTAAACTCTATCCCAGGGAAAAGGGGAAATTTTTCACCTCTAGCCGTCTCATACCCAGAAATCTTATTGTGATCAGTAAGAAAGATGAAATCAAGCCCTCTATCAATAGCATTCTGAACTAATTCTTCAATTGTCAGACTTCCATCACTATGTTTGGTATGAGAGTGAAAATCACCTTTAACCCAACCATTTTTATGTATCTCTTTATCCCATACAGGTTTATAAGGACTGGCTAACTCTGGTATATTATAAGTCTCTTCTCTATTATTAAGTCTAATCTTTAGACTCAATCTGCATCTATTAATTACTGCATGGGTTTCAACTATAAGTCTCCAGGTACCAGGATAGATCTCTCCAGAGACACAGCCAAAAGAACTAATGTTTTTACCTATCTTTATAGGAATCCCATTAGATATCCTGTTATCACCTGTCCCTCTAAAATTTCCCAGTGAGTCAAAGATCCTAAAGTTTATAAGGTTTCTCACTGGAATAAATTCTGCCATTACTTTCTCTAATGTAGTTTGTGGCAAAGTATCAACATCTAAAGGCATGTCACCTTGATTTAGATATAGCCTTAGGGCAGACTTTGCAAGCTCTTTAGAAAGCTCCTCGTCAACTGCTTCAGGCTGATAACTTCCATTAATTATTATTTCTTCTACCCCCTCTTTTACATCAAATGTAATTGGGAAATGTTGTTTAGTATCTTTTTCGGTAAAATCAAAAATAAAATTATATTCTTCCATCATCAACAGATCTCCTTTTTTTATACTTTAGCTTTAAAATAAGTTTCCAGGTTTATATTTTATCATGTCCTAGAAATGCTAAAATCTTCTTAAAGAAGACTTTCAAAAGTAAGGAGGAATAGTATCTATGTCTAAGGTATATGTCTTATTTTGGTTTGATGTGGAAGATTTTATTACTCCACAAAGTGATGATGCTCTCAAGGGTATAATAGATGTCCTCGATACATACAGGATAAAAGGAACCTTCAAATTAGTGGGAGAGAAAGTCAGGGTTTTAAAAAAGCGAGGGAGAAGAGATATAATTAATGGATTAAAAAGACATGATATTGGATATCATACTAATCTACACAGTTTTCATCCAACAGTAGCCGAGTATCTAAAAGACCTTGGATGGGAGGAGGGGATAAAAGAATTTGAAACTAGAGAAAAAGCTGGATATGAAGAAATAGTAAATACATTTAATGTTATACCTTCCTGTTATGGGCAACCAGGTTTATCTTGGGCACCGCACGTGTATCCTATCCTTAAAAAATGGGGGATTCCAGTCTACCTTGATGAGGCTGAACACATAGGACTTAATGAAAAGCCCTTCTGGTACTGTGGAATACTTAATATCCTTAGACTTCGAGAAAACACTACAAGGTTTGACCTAAATCTAGGCTATGAAGGGGTTAAAGTAGGCATTGAAAACTTTGAAAGTATATTTAGACGTCTTATAAATGAAGATAACGGGGTAATTAGTATATGGTATCATCCATGTGAATTTGCCACCTATGAATTCTGGGATGCTGTTAATTTTAACAGAGGTAAGAATCCAAGCCAAACCGATTGGATTATTCCTAAACTAAAACCCTATGAAGAGATGAAAAGAGAACTCGAGTATTTCTCTGAGTATGTAAGCTACATAGCTTCACACTCAGATGTCCAAATATTAACAGCTAGAGAAGCTTCCAGCATATACCATGATAGGGCTAAAGAAAAGTTATTTTCTACTTCCGAAATTATCCACTTAGCTAAAGAAACTAATTCTACAATTTCCTACTGTGAAATTGATAAGATACCATTATCCCCTGCCGAAATCTTTTACTTAGTCTTATCACTATTAGTAAGCTTAATGGATAACAATCTAAGAATAGCAGAAACTAAATTCAAACTACTCTATACAATCTATGGACCCATAAAGCGAAACGATAGTGAAGTTATATTCTGCGATCAAAAAGACTTTACTATTGCTTGTAGATGGGCTTTAGAATTTATTAATAAGAATAGTAGAATTCCAGAAGCTATAACTATTCAAGATAAACCTGTAAGTCCAATAGATTTCTTTGCAACAGCCAATGCATTAATATCCCAGTTGTCTATCAATGATTCATTACCTAAAAATATCAGGATAATAAGAGGAAATTTGCCTCTTGAGAGTCAAGTCAAGGAAGAAGGAGTATGGAATTGGATTATCTTTCCGGAAAACTTCACTGCTCCGAATATAATAGAACTAGCCAAATTACAAACATGGACCTTAAAGCCAGCCAATACATGTCTTTGACAGATTATTTATTATATTAATCAAAGATGTCTAGTCCAAATAAGGTTTGTAATATCTTAGCTATAGAATAAGGAAAGATCCTAGAGACTATATCACTTAAAAACTCCCATGGGGGAATACTGCTACTAGTGGTATGACAATATACATTACTTAAGGTTTAATACAAGATTGCTTTAGAGCTATCGCCTTTATTGACGATTTCCTTAGCATTCTGGATGCTATTCCCTTTTACGTAGCTAAGAGTATTCTCTCACTTGTTACTGCGAGCATTAGCGAGGCGGTCTCATTTTTTATCCTGCACAGAACGTTAACATACTATTGACATTTTAGAAATTATATGATTAAATATTAAAAGTGAAAGGAAAATGAATGGAACTATTTTGAAAGAAAAAAGAAAGGAAAAACTGATAGAGATTATAAGGAAATACGGAATAATTTCTGTTAGCGAATTAGCCAAAGAGTTAGAATTATCCACAGTTACAATCCGTAAAGACTTAAAAGAACTAGAAGAGATCGGAATTGTAAACAGATTATGGGGAGGAGTTTCTTTAAAAGAATCTTTCCCTGCTGAACAGACCTTTGATCAGAAGAGTATACTAAATCTCTTAGAGAAGAAAGCTATAGCCGAAACTGCTATAAGTCTTCTTAATCCAAACGATGTTATAGGAATAAGTGCAGGAACTACTGCTTATGAATTAGCTAAACTTTTATACCAGTTCCCTAGTATCCAGGTAGTAACTTATGGACTTAATATAGCATATCTACTGGCAAGAATGGGAATAAATGTTGTTGTCCCAGGAGGATTTTTAAGAGAAAAGTCTTTTGCATTAGTAGGAGAAGAAACAGTAGCCTTCTTAAAAAAGATACATTTGGACAAGTGTTTTATGGGGGTAGATGGAATAGACGGAGAAGTTCTAACTGATGTCAATATGGCTGAGGCTACAGTAAATAGAACTATGATAGAAAGGAGTAGAGAACTTATAGTGATAGCAGATCATACAAAGTTAGGAAAGAGAAAGTTAACTCCTATAGCACCAATAGAAAGGGTAAATGTATTAATCACTGATAGTAAAGCAGATAAGAGGCTTTTGAAAGCTTTTGAAGATAAGGGAATAAAAGTTCTTATAGGGGAGGTGAAAGAGGCAAGAAAACTTTAGTAAATGTATTTATAAAAACAGAAGTTATTTAGATGAGGAGAATAAATAGGGGGTAAAAGAAATTTTATAAATATGAAGAGGAGGGAAAGTATTATGAAAAGAATATTAGTATTGTTTCTTGTTTTAATCTTTATTACTAGTATTACAAATTTTGCTTTACCTGCTGAACAAAAGGTAATAAAACTAAACGCTATGGGATGGGTTCAAGCAGAATGGCCACTGAAAGAATTAGCAGCTCAATATGAAAAGCTACACCCTGATATCAAGATCGTATACGAAGATGTTGGGATAGACTTAAAAAAGTATCAACAGCTAGTTAAAGAAGGAAAATTCGAGTGGAACGCAATACTAGGGGGATGGCCAGCCAGTGATACAGCCCCCGGATTTATTTCAGGTATGTTTCAACCTATGGATACTTATGTCAAAAAATCTAAGGAAAAAGACGCTCCTCTTATTCTAAAGGATATGATATCCTCAGTACTTGCTGAAAGCAAATTTAGAGGTCGTGCATTGTCTAGCTTACCTATTACAATAGACATAGATGCTCTACTTTACAGAAAAGACATACTAAAGGCGGTAGGTTATGAAAAGCCTCCTGCTACAAACTGGAATGACATTAATACCCTTGCAGAAAAGATCGCTGGCGCATTTAAACCGAGAGGAATTTGGAGTATATCCACATCTATTATTCCTTTCCATAGAGGTCCTGCTGCTATACAGCAAACATTCACTAAGAAGCCATTCTTACCTAATGGCCTTGTTGATGTCACTGGAGATGGTATGATAAAGACTATGCTTCTACTAAAATCATGGATAGATAAAGGATTATCTATGCCAGATAGTATGTGGTATCCATTCCCTGGAGATGCATATGCAGAACCATATCTAAAGGGACAATATGCAATGTTTGTCTATCAGCATTCTGCTGGAATCTGGGCTTATCAAACTATAGGAAAAGAAAACTCTGGACTCACTAGATTACCCAAAGATATAGCTGGTGGAACTGTCTTTTGGAGCACTCCAGCTTATCTCTATAAGGATGCGCCCTATCCTCAAGAAGCAGTAGATTTCCTTATTTGGGCTTTTGGTCCAAGCAACGAGTTTACATGGAAAAAAATATTCGAAAGTGGGAAATTACCTCCCTACAGGACACCTTATGCTTTAGCTAAGAATAATCCTGACTGGGCATGGGCTTTAGATATGCTTGCAGTACTAGAAGAGGCTACACCTATTCCCAATACTACTAACTTTGGGGCTCAGTTAGGTATAATAAGACCTTGGGCAGAAAAATATCTGAGTGGTCAAATCAAAGACCCTCTTGAAGCGATGAAAGGTGCTAAAAAAGAGCTAGATAAGCAATTATCTAAGCTTATTTTCAAGTAAAAGAGTATTTTAGGAGCAGGTAGAGACAAAATCTTCCTCTTCTACCTGCTCCTAATTTTAAGAGGAGGGTCTTTTATGAGAAAGAATTTTAATTTAAATTTTCTTTATATCGTTCCTGCCTTACTTTTTATATTTGTATTTAATCTATGGCCTATTATATGGGGCGTAGTACTAGCTTTTATGGATTTTAGAGGCATTACTCTCACTGGAAAATGGGTAGGACTTGAAAATTTTAAAGAACTTTTGAACGACGAAAGAGTCTGGCAGGGTTTATCTGTTTCTGTCAAATATGTTCTATATTCATATCCTTTTACCCAGATATTAGCTCTAATAAGTGGATGGACTATTGCTCAGCTAAGAATAATAAAATTCGGTAAATTTTATAGAATCCTTCTCTATCTACCGGTAATAATTCCTGTCTCAGCTGGGATGACTATGTTTAGAGCTCTATATGAACAGAACGGATATTTAAATATAATGTTCCTTAAACTTGGACTTCCTGCTGTTGGATGGCTAACCGATCCTAAAGTAGCACTATATTCTCTAGCTATTGCCTCTATATGGAGGAATTTTGGAGCTAGCATGTTCTACTATCTTGTAGGTTTCTATAATGTTCCTCTAGAAGTAAAAGAATCTGCTCTTATAGATGGAGCAAGCTTATGGAGACGTTTCTGGAGTATAGATCTTCCATCTATAAAAAATATGCTATTTATAATATTTATCCAATCCGCGGGAGCTCTAACTGGTGGGCTAGCAGAGGTTACTGCGTTAACTGGAGGAGGACCAGCCAGAGCTACCAGCATTCTCCCATATTACTCGGCAGAAATTTCTATATGGGGAGAACAAAGATTGGGTTACGCAGCAGCTATAAATCTATTCCTATCTATATTTACACTAATACTAGCTTCTATGGTTATAAGGCTAGTAAAGGTAGAAAAGGAATAAATTTAAGGGAGGATTCAAAAGATGATAAGAACTAAACTCTTTAAAAGAGGAGAAATATTTAGGCAGCAAATTTTTATGATGATTTTTCTTTCAATAATAGCGGTAGTAACAATCTTCCCTGTATTTTGGACTATATGTAGTTCATTTAAAACTATTCAAGAGATATACTCATTAAATCCTTCAATTCTTCCTAAAAGTCTTAATCTTATAAATTATAAATTTCTATTTGAAACTTCAGTCATAGATTATAAAATGGCAATACTTAACAGTATAGTAGTTAGTATCACCACTGTAGTAATAGTAGTGGTATGTTCTGCTCTAGGAGGTTACGGATTTTCTAGAGTACAGTTTGGCTATAGAGATAGGATATTTAATTTGCTAATAATGCTTCAGTTCGTACCTCTAACTGCAGGAATAATAGCTCAATGGCAAATTATGAGCTTATTAAAGTTAAGGGATAGCCTTATAGGATTAGCCCTTTTACTTACAGCTATGATATTACCTTCTAGTTTAATGCTTATGCGACAGGTATTTCTTAGTATCCCTACTGAGTTAGAAGATGCAGCTAAAATAGATGGAGCTTCAACCTTTCAACTACTATGGCATGTAATGTTGCCTTTAGCAGGAGGAGGACTTATACTCGTGGCTGTAAATAGTTTCCTATTTTCTTGGGGCGACTTTATATATGCTAGAACTATGCTTACTATCCCTAGTAAATATACACTTCCAGTAATTATAACAGTAAGTATCCCTACTACTCCTGCCACTCTAAGAGTTGCTACTTACGGTGTATATAATGCTGCCGCATTAATAACAGCTTTACCTGCCATTATCTTCTTTATAGCAATACAAAATAAGTTTTATGAAGGGGCAAGAGAGGGATTAAAAGGTTAGTCTTAAAATAGATGGAGGACTCTCAAATTGACAGAAGTCATTATTGGTATAGATGGAGGAGGAAGTAAAGTCAGATGTATTTCATCTGATCTATCAGGTAATATATTAGGGTTTGGGATAGGGGGACCTGTCAACTGTCTCTTTGTAAGTACTCAAGTTGCTATAGATAATATAAATAGGGCTGTAAGTATAGCTCTAGAAGGATTAGATAATCCCAAGATCATATTAGCCTGCTGTGGAGCCCCTACACCTTCAGAAGTTATTAAAGAAGGTATAGAAAGAGTTGCTTCTGTTAATCAAGTAATAAATATTGGAGAAATGTATATATCTTTAACTGGAGCATTACTATCAGATATAGGGATTATAGTTATAGCAGGGACGGGATCTATGGCAGGAGGAAAGAATCCCAAAGGGAATACATTTCACTGTGGTGGATGGGGACCTTTTATAGGTGACGAGGGTAGTGGATATTGGATAGGCATAAAGGCTATAAATGCAGTTAGTAAATCTATTGATAGACGCTTTCCAGAAACAATTTTAGTAGAGAAAATAGTTAAATATTTCAGCCTTAATAGTATAGCTGAATTAGTTCCTTACATCTATAGAAAGACGCCTTCTAGATATGAAATAGCTCAGATATCGCCTCTAGTCACTACAAGTGCAGAAGAAGGTGACAAAATATCACAAGAAATCTTAAAAGAAGCTGGAGAAGAACTAGCACTATTAGCTAAAACCACTATCAGAGAATTAAATTATCAGGATGCTAAAGTCTCTATGACTGGAGGAATCTTTGCCTCTAATTCTAGATTTATTCTAGAAACATTTAACAAAAGAGTTAAAGAGTCATATCCAGAGGTATCTATAATTTTCCCCCCTAAATTTCCACCTGTAGGGGGTGCTCTAATTTCAGCTTTCAGAATGCTAGACATAAGAGAGGATAAACTTATAATTAATTTAGAAAAATTCTTTAATAGGAGGTATCATGCTTAAAGAAAAATACTATCAAGAAGTGCAAGGAATTCTTAAATGTATTATGGAAACTCAATCTGATACAATTCGTACTGCATCTTCTTTAATAACAGAAAGTCTACTAAATAAAGGGGCTGTATATCTATACGACCATGGAGGTCACTCTTTACAATATGAAGGTATAGGAAGAGCCGGAGGTCCTATGTTTCTCCAACCATTCACATTTAACCTAAATATGAATATACCGATACATCCCCTTAGAATTCCTAAAGAAACTGGTGAGATGTACGAGATTGTAGATATAGTACTTAAAAGAAGTACTTTAAAAACAGGGGATGTTATAATAATAGGATCTGTCTCAGGAAGAAATCCTATCCCTGTAGAGTTAGCAATGAGAGCAAAAGAATTAGGAGTTAAGACTATTGGAATTACATCTATAGCTTATTCTAAAGCTTTCTCTTCTAGGCATTATAGTGGTAAAAGATTGTTTGAAGTTGTAGATGTAGCAATAGACAATTGTGGAGTAATAGGAGATGCTATAGTAGAGGTAAAAGAATTACCAGTAAAGATTTGTCCAACTAGTGGCGTCTCTGGGATATTTATTCTTTGGTTACTTATAGCAGATGTTATAGAATTACTGCTAGAAAATGGAGTAAGACCACACGTATATAAAAGTATAAACTTTGATGACGCTAAAGAATTTAATGAAAGAGAATTAGCAGAGTATAAAAAGACTGGGATATAAGGAGGATAAGAAATGAGTAAAATAAAAGAATACTTTAGTGAAGTAAAAAAGATCCTTCAGAAAATAGAGGAAACTCAAACAGAAAATATGGAAAAAGTAGCTAATCTAATTGCAGAGAGAATTATGAATGGAAACAATATCTTTATCTTTGGGGCAAGTCATTCTGCGATGATGGCTGAGGAATTAACATATAGAGCTGGGGGGTTAATGCTTATAAATCCTATATTTGCTCCAGGTTTAGCCCTTTCTGAAAGACCTGTAAATAGAACAAGTAAACTAGAAAGACTAGAAGGATTTGCTAAAATTTTACTAGACTCCTTTCCTTTAAAAAAAGATGATATTTTAATAATCGCCTCTGTATCAGGAAGGAATGCTGTCCCAGTAGAGATGGCATTAGAAGCGAAAGAAAAGGGGCTTACAGTGATAGCACTCACATCTTTAGACTATTCTAGAAGTGTCTCTTCAAGACATAAAAGTGGGAAAAAGGTATATGAGATAGCAGATATAGTATTAGATGATTGTTGCCCAAAAGGAGATGCTGTACTTCAGATAGGAAATTTACCTCAAAAAGTGGCTCCTACCTCAACTATAGCTGGAGTATATATATTGAATGCGATAGTAGCTAGAGTAGTAGAGATTCTAGTTGAAAAAGGGATAGAACCACCTATATTCTTAAGTGGTAATTTAGATGGAGGAGATGAATATAATGCTAGAAAATTGCAAGAATATAAAGATAGAATCTTTTATATGTAATTTAAGTTAAGAGGTAACTAGGATGTATGGAGAGTATACTAGACAAGAAATTGAAGATCAACCTAGAGTATGGAATGAGATAATAAATAATCCTCCCTCTATAGAAGAAATTAGGGATAAGGATGAGGTTATTTATTTTGGCAGTGGGACATCATACTATCTTGCTCTTAGTCTAGCTAGTTTCACTCAACACTATACAGATATTCCATCTCGAGGTATTCCTTCCCAAGAACTTATCTTCTTCCCAGATACTATAGTGTCTAAAAGACCTACATTATACTTCGGTATCTCTAGGTCGGGAGAGACTAGTGAAGTAGTGATGGCTATGGAAAAGATTAGAAACTTAGGAAAGGGGAACTTTATCTCTATAACCACCGAAGCTAAAAGTGGATTAGCTTCTAAAAGCGAAAGAGTAATCGTTCTGGAATCTGCAAAAGAGAAAAGTGTTGTAATGACAAAATCTTTCACCTCTATGCTACTTGGAGTTCAATTAGGGATACTTAATACTATTAAATCACCAGATGAAAATCTATCCAAAGAAAAACTTCTATCTTCTTCTCAAAAAGTATTAAAAATAGCTAAAGAGTGGGCAGAAGAAATTTCAAAAGGAGAGTATAAAGAAATAGTATTCTTAGGCTCGGGACCTCTCTTTGGTATTGCCTGTGAATCTGCTTTAAAAGTAAGAGAGATGTCAAGCTCTTTAACCGATGTGTATCACACACTAGAATTTAGACATGGACCAAAGGCAAGTCTAACAGCAGATTCTCTTGTAATAATACTCTTATCGGATTCAGCCAAAGATGAGGAACTAAAGGTAGCAGAAGAGATTAGAGAAATTGGTGCGCAATGTGTTGTAATAGGAGATAAGATTAATGACGGGATCAGCATAGGTTCAGACTTAAATGAATTCCTAAGGTTAGTCCTCTATATGCCCTTTGCCCAATATCTAGGTTATTACAGAGCTATCAAAAAGGGGCTAGATCCAGATATGCCATTAAACCTAACACAGGTGGTAAAGTTATAATTATGACATAACGTTGATTATAGCTTGACAGAATTCTGGTAGGTCATCTGGTACCCTACTTGTTATTATATTTCCATCAACTACTACTGGTTCATCAACAAAGATAGCTCCTGCATTTTCTATATCATCTTTTATGGGCGTGACACCAGCTATTCTCTTTCCTTTAGCTATTTTGGCAGAGATTATGAGCCAAGGACCATGACATATAGCAGCTACAACTTTGCCTTGTTCGTACATCTTTCTAACAAACTCGGTAATCTTTTCTTCTCTCCTTAGGTAGTCTGGAGAAAATCCACCTGGGATTACTACTGCGTCATAATCATTAGGAGATAACTCAGTAGCATCCTTTACATCATATCTATACCCTTCTCTATGAAACATAGGAGGAACAGTAAGTCCAAATCTTCCTGTTATTGGTTTACCAGGAAAAGCAGGCCTTGGGTGGAAGCCCCTTTGATAAACACCAAAAGTTACCCATGCGCCTTCTTCACTGAGCCTAAGAAACGGATAGAATACCTCTATATCTTCAAATTCATTAGAAACCAAAATTACTACTTTCTTACCCTTCAACTTCATACATTTACCTCCTCTGCTAAAGATTAAACTTTAGTTTTTAGTATATAGCATGCTAAGGGAATTATCAATCCAACTTCAGTTTAACAATATTTTAGAAGAAACCCCATTAAGGTGATATAATTTATCTACAAAGATATGCTAATTAAAAGGTAGGGAAATTTATGGAAAAGAGATTTGTAATAATAATCTTTGGGGGATTAGGAGATTTAGCAAGGTCTAAACTATATCCTGTGCTCTATAATCTATATAAAAGATATCATCTAATAAATTGTTCAAAGATAATAGGCACAGGAAGAAGGCCTAACTTTGGGAAAGAAGAGTTTATTCAAATCCTAAAGGATTCTATAAAAGTTGATGATTCTAAATTCTTCTCCCTTTTCGAATTTGTAAAGATCAACTTAGACAAAGTAGAGGAATATAAAAATCTAAAAGAAATCCTATCAAGATTCAGAGAAGAAGAGTTAATCTTCTACTTAGCTACTCCGCCGTTTACTTTTGAGTCAATAGTTATAAACTTAGGAGATCTCTTAAAAGAATTACCTAATAAGAGAAAAGTAGTCATTGAAAAGCCATTTGGATATGACTTAGAATCAGCTAGAAGACTCAATAGAATTATTAAGGAATACTTTAAAGAGGAGGAAATATATAGAATAGACCATTTCTTAGGTAAAGAAACAGTACAAAATATCTTTGGTCTTAGATTTTCTAATATAATCTTTGAAGGAATCTGGAATAGAAACTTTATAGATCATATACAGATATCAGCGCTAGAGGATATAGGAGTAGAAGGAAGATTAGGATACTATGATAAGGTTGGAGCTTTAAGAGATATGGTTCAAAACCATCTAATTCAGATACTTGCATTAATCGCTATGGAACCGCCATGCTGTATAAGTGAAAACGCAATAAGAGATGAAAAGGTAAAGGTCTTAAAGAGTATAAAAGAGATTAAATATGAAGAGGTACCTTTATACACAGTAAGAGGACAGTATGAAGGATACCTAGCAGACGAAGGACTTTCTAAGTCCTATACGGAGACATACGCTGGAGTAAAATTTTATATAGAGAATTTGAGATGGGATGGTGTACCTTTTTACCTTAGAACGGGTAAAAAATTAAAGAAAAAAGAAACATCCGTTATTATTGTATTCAAAAAAATTCCGGGATTATTCTCAAAATTACTAGATTGCACACCACAAGAAGACATGATAGGCTTCAAAATCTCTCCTGAAAATAAAATTATACTGAGTTTTCAACTTAGACCTCTAGGAAGTAGTATCTTATCCTGCCCGATACCTACTGCTATGGAATGGAGCAGTCAGAATATAGAGGCTTATGAAACCCTCTTTATAGATATTATCAAGGGTGATCAGACACTATTTATAAGAGAAGATGAAATAGAAAAGTCATGGGAAATAGTGCAACCAATAATTGATTTCTGGAAGAATGATCCTAAAATTCCTATCTACCCAGTAGGTTCCTTTGGCCCAAAAGAGGCAGAAGACTTTATAAAAAAAGATGGCAGAGTCTGGAGATATCTTCAATAATTTTAAAGTTAGTGATATAATGTCTATATAGAATATTTAACTATGTTTTATTATAAAAAACTAAAAAGGAGGATGAGAGGATATGAAGGTTTGGCGTGTCTTAATAACTTTAACTCTATGTATTAGTATTCTTCTAAGCCTTTTTAGAATAGGTTTTAGTGCGGAAAAAGTAGAGGTAGGGGAATACTATAATCTTTCAGATTACGAAAAACTTACTGGTAAGAAGATTACCAAATTTAATGAAGCTCCACAGTTGGCAGAACTAGTAAAACAAGGAAAACTTCCACCAGTAGAACAGAGACTACCTAAAAACCCTCTAGTTGTAACACCTTATGAGGAGATTGGAGAATACGGAGGAACATGGAGAAGAACCTGGTCTGGTCTTTCAGACTCAGCTGGACCATATAAACTCTGTAGCGAACACTTAGTGATGTTTAATAAAGATGGAACCAAAATCCTACCCAATGTTGCGGAGAGCTGGAAGGTCTCAAGAGATGCCAAAGTCTACACATTTAAACTCAGAGAAGGTATAAAGTGGTCTGATGGAACTCCACTAACAACTGAGGACGTAATGTTCTGGTACGAGGATATCCTTCTAAACAAAGAGCTTACTCCAACAGTTCCGACATGGCTCGTAGCTGGAGGTAAACCATGCAAGATAGAGAAAATTGACACATACTCATTCAGGGTTACATTTGAAGAACCGAGTCCACTATTTCTTATATCTATAGGGAAGATGGGAGGAGGTCATACATTCTTTGCTCCAAAGCACTACTTAAAACAGTTCCATCCTAAGTATATTGCAAAAGAAAAATTAGATGAACTTGTCAAGAAAGAAGGCCTTCAAAACTGGTACCAACTCTTTAGTAACAAAAATGACTTCTTACAGAATCCAGAGTTACCTGTAATTTATCCTTGGAGAACAGTTACTCCTCATACTGTTACACTACAGGTAATGGAAAGAAACCCTTACTATTGGAAGATAGACCCTGCTGGTAATCAGCTCCCTTATATTGATAGAATAACTCATCTATTATTACAGTCTGGAGAAACTGCGGTTCTAAAAGCCATTGCTGGCGAAGTGGATATGCAAGAAAGAGGTTTAGCTCTTGCAGATTATACACTACTTATGGAGAACAGAGCAAAAGGAGATTATAGAGTGTTAAGATGGCCTCAAGGGACAGGAGCTAGCCCAGCTATATTACTTAATCAAAATGTAAAAGATCCAGTACTAAGAAAGATCTTCGAAGATAGAAGATTTAGGATTGCTCTATCCTTAGCTATAAATAGAGAAGAGATAAATCAATTATTCTATCTAGGGTTAGGAGAACCTAGGCAGGCGTCTATAATAAGTGGAGCACCCTTCTATGATCCAGAATGGGAGAAAGCTTACGCAGAGTATAATCCTAAGAAAGCGAATGAGTATCTAGATAGAATGGGGCTAACTAAGAGAGATAAGGATGGATTTAGGTTAAGACCAGATGGAAAGACACTAGCAATTACAATAGAATACTCTGGAGACAGACCATACATGGAGGTTATAAAGAAATACTGGGAAAACATAGGAATAAAAGTAGCTCTAAAACCTCTAGAACGTTCTCTATATGTAACAAGAGCTAGAGCAGGAGAACTAGAGGTAGGAGTATGGGGATTTGATAGAAATGTAGCAATTCTTTCTGACCCAGGACACTTGTTAGGCACAGTAGCAGAAGCTCCATGGGCCCCTCTATATGCAACATGGTATAATACTGGTGGAAAAGGTGGAGAAGAGCCCAAAGGAGATATAAGAAAAATCTATGAGCTTTGGGACAAGGTAAAGGTCACAGGAGATGAAAAACAAAGGAATAGGTACTTCAAAGAGATAATAAACCTTCATAAAAGGAACATATGGATGATAGGACTTGTAGGAGAGGTACCACAGCTCATTGTAGTAAAAAATAACTTCAGAAATATACCCGATGGGCTCTTATGGGATGATAATATTAGATCTCCTAAAAACGCTCGTCCAGAACAGTTCTTCTTTAAGAAGTAATTTAATATTATAAGGTCTTATAGTTCTATAAAGCTCCGATATGTAAGGTATATAACTATTCTCTATAGTGACGAAAGTAAAAGGCTCCTTGCATGGCAAAAGATAAAGCCTATGCAAGGAGCCTGGTCTAGAAGTAATCTTATCTTAGTATAAAAGACAAAAAAGTCGGTCGCTTGACTTGATTAGAATTTATGTTTAAAATATCTTAGGTAATTTCTTAGATTAGTGAGGAGGTCTTAAATGGCTTTAGTAAATATCAAAATAAATGGACAACCGACTCAGGTTGAAGAGGGGAAAACAGTTCTTGAAGTATTAAAAGAAATCGGAATAGATGTGCCGGTATTGTGTTACCATCCCAAGTTAACTTCTATAGGGGCTTGTAGGATGTGTGTGGTAGAAACAAGGCCTGGGGTATTGCAAGCGTCCTGTACTCTACCTGTATCTGAGGGGATGGAAATACAAACAGATACCGAAACAGTAAAAAAAGCTAGGAAGTTTGTGTTAAATCTTATATTCTCAGAGAGAAATCACTACTGTATGTACTGTGAAATGAGCAGTAATTGTGAGCTTCAAGACTTAGGTTATTCTATGGGCTTAGACCACTTTGAACTTCCAACTTACACAACAAAATTCCCTGTAGATACAAGTCATGAATACATATTGGCAGATCACAATAGGTGTGTTTTATGTAGAAGATGCATTAGAGCCTGTTCAGAGATTGCTGGTCACAACGTCTTAGGTATAAGCCAAAGAGGCATTGACTCTATGCTTACTGCCGATTTAAATGTACCTCTTGGAGAATCTTCTTGCGTTTCCTGTGGTCTCTGTGTACAGGTCTGCCCTACAGGTGCATTAACCGATAAGAAGAGTGCTTATCTTGGCACTAGAAAGGATAGTGAACTAGTAAAGACTATATGTGCAAACTGCAGTGTTGGTTGTGGAATAGAGGTATATAAGAGGGCTAATTATATAGTGCAGATCTTAGGAGATTGGGAAAATCCTGTAAACAATGGGGTTCTGTGCAAGTTAGGTAGATATGCCCCCCTAAATGATACAAAAGAGAGAATTACCCAACCTATGGTGAAGAAAAACGGTAAATTAGAAGCTGTTACATGGGAAGAAGCTATAGATAAAGCAAAAGAAATACTTGCCGAAAAAGAAACCGTTGGGTATATATCTGCTTCTTTACCCCTAGAAGTCCTTTCTAAGTTTAAAGACCTTCTAGGAGATAATATCGGATTATTAGAAAATGTATCTAACCCTATAGACAATTTGGGCAAGCTAAGTGATATACTAAGTGCAGATAAAATTGTTGTAATAGGAGTGGATTTGGATAAGAACTTTGGGGTAGTAGGTTCATTTGTAAAACGGGCAATTTTTAATGATAGTGAGCTTATAATAGTTGATGATAATCCAAATAGTCTAAATAAAATTGCTAAACTTTCATATCAAATGAAAGACTTAGATAAAGCCATAGGTAATGCACTTACAGGAAATAATCCTGTTATTATATATAGCCAGATAGACAAGACTATATCAGATAGCTTATCTCGTATAAGTGGTAAAGCAAAGTTTATATGGCTTGCACCTGCATCAAACTATCTTGGAGCTAAGAAGCTTGGACTCAACGGAAGCTTTGCTCTTAAGAAAAATGCTTATATAGTTGCTCCCTACATAGAAAAACTTCCTAATAATTTAAATAGGGTCATCTTACAAACTAGTTATTACACTCCAGCTGTTGAAGCTGCAGATATTGTGCTACCAAGTTCTATCTGGTTAGAAGAAGAAGGAACATATATAAACATAGAGGGGATAGAGCAAAAGCTTGTCAAAGTGTTAACACCCAAAAAGGGCATAAAGACTAATAATGAAATCCTCAGTATACTTCTAGGAAAGTAAAGGAGGAAAGTTATGAAAAAGATTACCATAGCCACAGATTGGCTCGATGGATGTTCCGGATGCCATATGTCTATGCTAGACATGGATGAACGTCTAGTCGAATTGATAAAGATGGGAGTAGAGTTAAACGCTACCCCGATAACAGATTTCAAAGAGCCCACAGAAGAAGTAGATATAGGTATTTTAGAGGGAGCGGTTAGTACAGATCATCATATAGAAGTTGTAAAACATATGAGAGAAAAATGTAAATTTCTTATAGCTATAGGTGATTGTGCTGTATTTGGTGGTATAGTAACTATGAGGAACTATTTCCCAGTAGAAGAGTTATTGAAACGTGGTTATATAGAAACAGAAAGCACTGTAGATGGTAAAATTCCTACTTCATCTGAAATAGGCAAACACACAAAGCTAGTTAAGGCGGTAAATCAGATAGTGAAAGTAGATTTTTATATACCTGGATGCCCACCTAGAGCTGATGCGATATATCATGTACTAAAGGAATTAGTAGAAGGGCGTAAACCGCTTCTTGTTGGCGATTTATTAAGGTATGATTAGAAGGAGGTAGCAATGACCCAAAAGATAACTATTCAACCAGTAACGAGAATAGAGGGACATGCCAGAATAACAATATATATAAACGATGATGGTAAGGTAGATAAAGCTTATTTTCATGTGGACCAATTTAGAGGATTTGAGAAGTTTAGTGAAGGAAGAATGTATTATGAAATGCCAATCATAACTCCGCGAATCTGTGGTATATGTCCTGTAAGCCACCACCTAGCATCTGCTAAGGCTTGTGATGCCATCATCTCTGCAGATATACCTAGACCAGCAAAACTATTAAGAGAGTTTATGCATATGGGACAAGTCATACAATCTCACTCTATGCATTTCTTCGAATTAGCTGGTCCAGATCTAATCTTTGGATGGGATGCAGATCCCAAGATCAGAAATGTTGTTGGTATAATAGAGGCAAATCCCGAGTTAGCACTAAAAGCAGTAAAGCTCCGTAAATTTGGACAGGAAATAATAGCCAAACTTGCAGGAAGAAGAATTCATCCAAATTATGCAGTTCCTGGTGGTGTAAACAATACACTCTCACTAAAGGATAGAGATGAGCTCTTAAAAGAGATAGATACTATGATCTCTTATATACAGGAAGGTATAAGTCTAGCCAAGGACTGGATAGAGAAAAATAAAGAGACGGTAGAAGAATTTGGAGTATTCTCTACTGGATATATGGGCCTAGTAACAGAAGATGGCGGATTAGAATTATATGACGGCAAGGTAAAACTTATAGACAAAGATGGGAATCTCTTAGAACTCTTTGATGGTTCTAGCTACTTAGACTATATAGGGGAACATGTAGAAGACTGGTCTTACCTAAAGTTCCCATTCTATAAGAAACTAGGATGGCCAGATGGAGTTTATAGAGTTGGACCTTTAGCTAGACTAAATGTGGCAGAAAAGATCGATACTCCTCTCGCACAGGAAGAATTCAAAAACTTTAAGAGTATAAATGGAGGAAAGCCAGTAGAAGGTTCCCTATATTATCACTACGCCAGACTAATAGAAGACCTATTTGCAGCTGAAAGAGCTAAAGAACTCTTGTTAGATCCCGATATACTCTCAGATGATATACTTGTTACTACAGATAAGATTCTACCAGAAGGTGTGGGTGTAATAGAGGCTCCTAGAGGAACTCTTATCCACCATTATTGGGTAGATAATAAAGGAACTATAGTAAAGGCTAATCTAATAGTAGCCACTGGACATAACAACTGGGCTATGAGTAAAGGGGTAGAGGAAGTAGCTAAGAGATATATTGATGGTAAAAACATTACTGAAGGTATGCTTAACAGGGTAGAAGGACTGATAAGATGTTATGATCCTTGCCTTTCCTGCTCTACCCACGCCGTAGGAAAGATGCCAATGGTCATCGATATTGTATCTAGCTCTACTGGGGAGGTGATTGGAAGCGTCAAAAGAGACTAATATATTAGTCATAGGTTATGGAAATCCTGCAAGACGTGATGATGGAATTGGAAACTATGTAACAGAAAGGCTCTCATCTGAAGAAATTAATGTGAATGTAATATCTCTACAAGAGCTCGGTCCTGAGCTCTGTGAAGATATCTCAGGATACGAGCTCGTCTTTTTTGTTGATGCTAGTATAAATCAAAGTGAGGATTTTATTATTAGAGAAATAATTCCCAGATATAAGACTCCAATATTCTCGCATCATATAAGTCCAGAAATGCTCCTAGCTATAACCAAAGAACTTTATGGACTATGCCCTAAATCTTATCTAGTATCTATAAAAGGATATAACTTTGACTTTGGGTTTGATATAACTAAAGAGGCAAAGAGGAATTCAGAGGAAGCTATAAAGAAGATAAAAGAGATATGCATGAGTTGGCAGTTACAGAAGAAGTAATAAAAACAGTCACAGAAGTAAGTGGGGGTAAAAGGGTAAAGACAATAGAATTAGTAATAGGAGACCTCTCTAGTTTTATCGATGAATCTATTCAGTTCTATTTTGAGTTATTAACAAAGTCAACTCCATTGGAGGGAGCTACCATTATATTTAAAAGAGTTCCTGTAAAATTAAGATGTTATAACTGTCAAAAAGAGTTCAATCCTGATGAAACATATCTATGCCCCTATTGTAGAAGTATTGGTGGGGATATAATTGAAGGTAGAGAATTTTATATAAAGAGTATAGAGGTGGAAGATGAAGATAGAGATAGTTAAAAATATCTTAGATGCTAATGACCAAGTTGCTACTTTAAACAGAGAGTTCTTTGACAATCTAAAGGTTTTTACAATTAATATAATGTCCTCTCCAGGGGCTGGTAAGACAAGCCTTATATTAGAAACAATCTTTAGACTAGATTCTCTAGCAGCAGTAATAGAAGGTGATGTAGCTTCAAGTATAGATAGTGAGAAAATGGCAGAATTTAATATTCCAGTAGTACAGATAAACACTGGAGGAAATTGTCACCTTGATGCCCCAATGATAAGAGAGGCTATCAAAAAACTTTCTATTTCTAATGTAAGATATCTATTTATAGAAAACATAGGAAATCTTATCTGCCCTGCTAGTTTTGACTTAGGGGAACATATGAAAATTGCCATATCTAGCGTCCCTGAAGGAGATGACAAACCTTACAAGTATCCTGGATTATTTTCAAAGGTAAATGCTGTTATTCTAAATAAGATTGACCTCTTACCATATGTAAGTTTTGATCTAGAAAGATTTAAAAATGGAATAACAGCTATGAATAAGGATGCAAAAATCTTCCTCCTCTCCTGCAAAACAAAGGAAGGTATAGATACCTGGGTAGAATGGCTCAAAAGTGAAAACCCTTATAAGTAAAAGGATACGGATCTTTGGAGTTGTTCAAGGAGTAGGATTCAGACCCTTCATATATAGATTAGCAAAAGAGTACGACTTGAAGGGATGGGTATTAAATACCTCTAGTTCTGTAGAGATAGAGATAGAGGGGATCGATAGCAATGTAGAAAAGTTCATATATGACATCAGGACGAAAGCTCCACCTATTGCTAAGATAGAAAATATAGAGATAGAAGATTCAAACCTAAATAATTACGAAGATTTCTCTATCAAGGAAAGTAAAGAAGATATAGGGTATCAGCTCATCTCACCAGATATAGCAGTATGCCAAGACTGTCTTAAAGAATTATTTGATCCTAAAGATAGACGTTATAGATATCCATTTATAAACTGCACAAACTGTGGACCAAGATTTACCATTATAAAGGATATCCCTTATGACAGAAAGAATACTACTATGGAAAAGTTTAAAATGTGCAAGGATTGCGAAAGAGAGTATAAAGACCCACTAAACAGAAGATTTCATGCACAACCTAATGCCTGTCCTGTCTGTGGCCCCAAGTTATGGATAGAAGGGTTAGAATCCGAAGATCCTATAAAAGAAACTGCTAGACTTTTAAAGGAGGGTTTCATATTAGCTATAAAGGGACTTGGAGGGTTTCATCTAGCATGTGATGCTACAAATGATAGAGTGGTAAATCTCTTAAGAGAGAGGAAAAAGAGGGGGAATAAGCCTTTCGCTCTTATGATGAGGGACTTAGATATGGTAAAAAGATACTGCTATATTACACCAAAAGAGGAAGAGGTTTTAAGATCCCCTCAAGCTCCAATAGTATTACTTAAAATAAGAGATCTTGATAATATATCAAGAGATGTTGCTCCTAATAACAACTACCTAGGTGTAATGCTTCCATATACGCCTCTTCATCACCTACTCTTTAGGGAAATTGATACACCACTTGTAATGACAAGTGGAAATCTAAGCGAAGAACCTATATGCCAAGATAATGATGAGGCCTTAAATAGGTTAAAAAATATAGCAGATTATTTTCTTCTAAATGATAGGGACATATACTCACGTTATGATGATAGTGTAGTCTTTGTCTTTGAAGAAAAACCACAGTTAATAAGAAGAGCAAGAAGTTATGCACCGTCTCCAATAAAAATTCCATTTAAAATGAAGCAGGTTTTGGCATGTGGGGGAGAGCTAAAGAATACCTTCTGCCTTACCAAGGATAATTATGCATTTATAAGTCAACACATTGGTGACTTAGAGAATATAGAAACTCTAGAACACTTTACAAATACAATAGAACTATACAAAAGACTCTTTAGAATAGAACCTGAGATAGTGGTCTGTGATATGCATCCTGAATATCTATCAACGAAGTATACCTTGCAGTTTGAAGGAACTTTGCCGATAATAAGAGTTCAACATCACTATGCACATATTGTAAGTTGTATGGGTGAAAATAATATTACTAAGCCTGTTATAGGGATAGCATTTGACGGCTCTGGCTATGGACTAGATGGTAATATATGGGGGGGAGAGGTCTTAGTAGTAGACTATGATAGTTTCATTAGAAAGGCGCATCTAGAATATCTCCCATTACCTGGAGGCGAACTAGCAATAAGAAAACCCTATAGGCTTGCCATAGGCTATCTTTTTAAACTCTTTAGAGATATCCCTAGTCTGCCATTCTTACAGGAAATATCAGAAACAGAGATAAAAGTTATAAAGGAACAGATAGATAAATGGATAAATACTCCACTTACCTCTTCTATGGGACGATTATTTGATGCGGTTTCTAGTCTGTTAAATATCTGTAAAGAAACAAGCTACGAGGGTCAGCCAGCTATAGAATTAGAAATGATAGGTAAAGATATAGAAGTTGATGGTTACTATAGCTTTGAGATAGAAGAAGAAAATAGCACCTTTATTATAAAACTAAAAAATCTATTTGAAGAGATTATAAATGACACAGATAGGATTCCTAAGAGTTTTATATCTGCTAAATTCCATAATACTATAGCTAAAATGGCACTAGATATAGCCCTAATGATAAGAGAAGAAACTAAAATAGACACTGTAGCATTAAGCGGAGGATGTTTTCAAAATAGAAGACTCTTAAGAAAAACTATCAATTATCTAAGAGGGAAAAACTTTAAAGTCTATACTCATCATCAAGTCCCCTGCAATGACGGAGGACTATCTCTAGGACAAGCAATAATTGGGGGATTTAGGGCCTTAGGTTAAGTTCCCTAAGACCCTAAATCCTTACTATTACCATCTAAAGAAAGGATCCCATTTCCAAGGAACTCTTCTAAATCTAAATGGAGGAGTGATTCTTCTTTGTGTTAGCTTAGACAATTGCTCCTTAGTAAGTATCTCTTTAAACTCCTTCCAGTATTCTTTAAGTGTATCATTAATCTCTTTTCTGATATTACTTATCTCTTTTCTTTTTTCTTCTATCTGAGTTTTATCAGGTTGCCTTTGTAATTGTAACTGCCTAAGTGAAAATATTGCATCCTGTAACTTATTTCTTAAGTCCTTTAGCTTTCCATAGTACTTATCTCTCAACTCTTTTATCTTATTTATCTGTTCATCAGTAAGATCTAGGTACTTTATTAAATTCTGTTCCCATTCTGGGGTCCTTACAATATCAAACCTAAATGGGCCTACTATAACAGGTATTCTTTTAGAAGGCAAAGGTTTAGCAAAGGCAACCTGTACCATTCCCAACAGTAAAGCTAGGCTCAAGAGTAAGACTATAGCCCTTCTCATACTAGTCACCTCCTTTCTTTTGTCTATTTTTTCCGAAAAAATAGACGTAAGATAGGAGCATTTTATTCCATACTAAACCTTAATATGGTATTATAATTCAAATACTTGCATGAAATACAGACAGTATAGGAGGGACTTAGATAGTAATGTCTATAAGAAGAATTGAAGAGTTAGCAGAATCTTTAGGGATCGAAAAAGATGAATACTATCCTTATGGATGGTATATTGGCAAGATTGATTGGAGACTTATTAACAAATTAAAGGATAGAAATAGAGGAAAACTCATATTAGTAACATCCATTAATCCTACACCAAAAGGTGAAGGGAAAACTACTACAACTATAGGCTTAGGGGACGCATTGTCAAGGTTAGGTAAAAAGACAATAATCTGTCTAAGGGAACCATCATTAGGTCCTGTATTTGGAATTAAAGGAGGAGCTGTTGGAGGAGGAAAGGCTAAAGTCTTTCCCGATGTAGATATAAATTTACACTTTACTGGAGATATTCATGCAGTATCTTCAGCTCATAATCTCCTATCGGCTATGATAGATAACCACATCTATCATGGAAATGAATTAGACATAGATCCCTTACAGATATACTGGAAGAGATGCGTAGATATGAATGATAGACAATTAAGATTCATAGTGAGCGGACTTGGAGGAAAGAGTAACGGGATACCTAGAGAAGATGGTTTTGAGATAACAGCAGCCTCTGAAATTATGGCAATATTATCTATGGCAAGAGATATAAAAGATTTAAAAGAGAGGCTAGGTAATATATTAATTGGAATAAATAGAGATGGGAAACCTCTCTTAAGTAAAGACTTAAAAGTAGAAGGAGCGATGACTGCTCTATTGAAAAATGCGCTCTCTCCCAACCTTGTTCAGACATTAGAAGGAACCCCTGCGCTTATACACTGTGGACCCTTTGGCAATATTGCTCATGGATGCAATTCTATAATAGCAACTACTCTTGGCACTCTCCTTGCAGATTATGTAGTAACTGAGGCGGGTTTTGGAGTAGATTTAGGCGGAGAGAAATTTTTTGATATAAAATGCAGAATAGGAAATTTCCACCCAGATTTAGCGGTATTAGTAGTTTCTATAAGGGCTTTAAAATATCATGGATTGGGAGGTCAAAAAGAGGCAGAAAGGGAGAGCCTAGAAGGGATAGAAAAAGGATTACCTAATCTATTCCACCATATAGAGGTATTAAGAAATGTCTTTAAGGTTCCGGTAATTGTAGCAATAAATAGATTCTTGTCAGATACTGATAGAGAACTGGAATTTTTAAAGAATAAGCTAAGAGAGATAAATGTAAGGTTTGCTGTTTCTAATGTCTACGAAATGGGGGGAGAAGGGGCTTTAGAACTAGCTAATGAAGTCTTAGATTCAATTTCTAGGGATCCTAATTCTTTTAATTTCTTATATGACCTGGAAGACTCATATGAAGAGAAGATAGAAAAGATAACCAAACTGGTCTATGGTGCAGAGGATGTAAATTTCAGTGATGAGGCAAAGAGCGACCTCAATAAGATATATAAATGGGGATTTACAAACCTCCCTGTATGTATGGCTAAGACACAATACTCATTAACTGACGATCCTAAGAAACTAGGAAAGCCTAAAGGATTTCATATAAACATCCAAAAGCTAAAAGTATCCCTAGGCGCTGGCTTTATAGTAGCCTATACAGGCTCTATATTGACAATGCCTGGGTTACCAAAGTCCCCATCGGCTACTAAGATTGATGTAAACGAGAATGGAGAAATTATAGGAATCACTTAGTATTTACCATATTTCATAACTAGTTCTATTACACGCTTATAGTCTTCAAAACTTATATTCTTCGGGATAGAATGATCACTATGGTATATATAGCCCCCACCTTTTTTGGCGACTTCAAACTTCTTACTTATCTCTTCTTCTATAGCTACCGGATCTGTCATCTTTCTCACATCTATGCCCCCCATAAAGGCAATCTTATCACCATATTTTGGTTTTAGCTCTAGTAAGTCCATCCCCGCCTTTACCTCCAATGGCTGGAGACAATCAAATCCTGCTTCTATCAGATATGGTATTAGCTCCTTCACATTACCACAAGAATGGAGTATAACAGGCATATTATGCTTATGGAAAAACTCACAGATCATAGCATCAGTCTCTTGGAGGACCTTTTGGTAAGTTTTAGGAGAAAATAGAGGTCCATTCCTGTAGCCCATATCATTGTATAGGAAAGCCCCATCAAACTTAAAACCATGCTCCATCATAATCTTTGCCATTTCAATAAGAAGAATAGCATGTGTCCTAAACATATCTATAGCCCATTCTGGATCTTCTATAAGAAGGATGAGTAATTCTTCGGTCTTTATGTAAGACTGGAATTGATCATACCCCATAGCTGCACTATAGGTAATGAACTTCCCATCCTCATAAGCTCTATTATAGGCATTCAGAGATGAAACCCAATCTACTCTAGTTATGTCTGGCTGTAGTCTATCTTTTATTTTATACCAATCCTCTTTAGACTTTATGGGCCAGTCTATTATCTCAGGCGTAGTAGAATAATCTCTAAAGTTTTTCCTTATCCCTCCATAAGGATTGGTCTCAACTATATAGGTCTCATTTCTTTCTAATACCTTTACCGGAAATCTAGGAGAAAGGTCAGCACCAAATCCAACTATCTCAAAATTGAAATATTCTGATACAGGTATCTCCTCCGGTAATCCTTCCTTATGCCATCTACTTACAGTAGCACCCCAAATACTATCATGAATAGGCACCCTATCAGGCTCTTTATGCTCTAAAGCCATCCTTACCCTTTCCCTACTAGTCATTTTTATTCCTCCTCCTTATAAATAATTCTTCGGATCTACTGGCTTATCATTTATTCTTACCTCATAGTGTAGGTGAGGACCAGTAGTATATCCAGTCACACCAGTATAGCCTATAATATCACCTCTCTCAATCCTTTTTCCCACATTCACCAATATTTTAGATAGGTGGGCATAAACAGTACTAAATCCAAAATTGTGTCTTACAACTACCGTAAGTCCATATCCACCTTTCCATCCTGCATAGGAAACAACTCCATTTGCTGTAGCTCTTACCGAAGTTCCTATACTTGCACGTATGTCTATACCAGTATGAAACTCCCTTCTTCTAACTCCAAAACTAGAAGAGATGGGACCAAAGACAGGATAACCACTGGGAACAGAATATTTCCATTCATACAAAATTTCTAACTGAGACCTAACTTGATTTAGATTATCCTTTTGAGTTTCTATACTACTATTCAGTCTATTAAATTTTTTATATATCTCTTCTAACGTAATATCTGCCCCTCTAGAAGAGTAAGTCCTTTTACTCCTTTTATAAGAGAGATCTATCTTTAAAGTTTTTTCTGTCAAATTTTGAACCTGTCTACTCAGGTTTTCCAAATCTTCCACTTTACTCTTAAGCTTTTCAGCCTCACTATTCAGCTTAGCAATCTCAGCCTTTTGTTTATTATTTATATCTTCAAGTCTTTTCAAGTCTTGAATCTTCATATGAGCTAAAGAAAGTTTATTCTCAAGTCCAGCTATATAAAGCTTATTCTTGTATAAGTAACAAGAAAGAACTACTATTACTGCAATTAGTGCGGTAATAAATATCTTTATATATTCCCATCTGTCAGTATCCATTCAAGTCCCCCCTATATGTCCTTTATAGAATAACCTTCCTTTAAAGCAATCTCTACAGCTTTTTTCTCTTCTTCTGTAAGGTTATTATTTTTATCCTTTGAATAAGGCTTAAGATATAAATAAGACTGCTCTCTAGTATGTATAGATGTAAGAATAATCCCCTTATCTCCAGCCATAAAAGCTAGAGAAAAACTGAGTTTCCCAGACATACCCGGAAAAGCATCATATCTAGCTCCACCAATAGAAAGAGAAGATAAGATTAATTCCCCTTTTTGCCTCTCCTCAACTTTTTTCACATTAGCTCTCAAAATAATAACTATTATAAGGAGTATTATATTTACTACTATTAATGCACCAATAGTAAATAAAATTACCTCATTCATAGCTTTCTCTCTTCTAATAAGACTAAACCAGGTTTAACCTTGTATCCTTCTCCTTCTGACTTAAATATTATCATCGTCCCGCCAATTTTTAGTAAAGGAAATATGATAGACCTAAGATAGTCGGCTTCTCCCACTCCTCTTGAGAGAGCTATATCGAAAACCCCAGTAAATCTCGGATCTTCTCTCAATTTACTAGCATCTATGCACAATACCTCTACATTATTAAGCTGAAGTTTGGATTTAACTAGATTGAGAAAGGCAGTCCTTTTAACGGAAACATCGACCAATAAAAAATTGGCATCTTCTCGGACTATAGCTAAAGGTATACCAGGAAATCCAGCTCCAGAACCTACATCTATAATTCTTTTACCCTTCCAATCATCCACAATTAAAAGTGGGGCCAAGGATTCCTCTATAAGCTTTATAAACTCTTCTTTTTCTCTTGCACCAGAAAGACTAAAACTCCTTCGTGCTTTTAAAAGTTCTTCAAGATACATCTCAAGTTTTGGATGTTTCTCTCTTATAAAGTTCCAAGTATACAAGTAAGACATCTATATCTGCTGGACTAACCCCTTGTAATCTACTAGCCTGGCCCAATGTCCTAGGTCTAACTTGATTTAGTCTGTCACGAGCTTCAAGTGAGAGGCCCTTAATACTACTATAATCTATATCTTCAGGAAGGACCTTATCATCTAACTGACTAAACCTCTTAATCCTTTCCTCTTCTCTCTTTATATATCCTTCATATTTTACTTTGGCTTCTAACCTAGTTATAAGTTCAGAAGAAAGTACTGACTCTACACCTAACTTTTTCATAACATCCAAATAAGATACCTCTGGCCTCTTTAAGTAATTATAAGCCGAAGTTTTTAATTCTGGGATACTTGTCTTCTTCAATCTCTCTATCTCTTCTTCCACAAGTTCCTTTCTCTCTAACATCTCTCTATAAGTTTTCTCATCTATTAGACCAATCTTATATCCCTTTTCCATAAGTCTTTCGTCTGCATTGTCTTGCATAAGGACAAGACGATACTCTGCCCTTGAAGTAAGTATTCTGTACGGTTCTACAATTCCTTTAGTTATTAGATCATCTATAAGAACTCCAATATAGGCTTCATTTCTTTGGAGATAGAATGGGGACCTCTTTTGAACATAAAACGATGCATTTATACCTGCTATAAGCCCTTGAGCTGCTGCCTCTTCATACCCAGAGGTACCATTTATCTGTCCTGCAAGAAAGAGCCCAGAGATCTTTTTGGTTTCTAGAGTCTCTTTTAGTTGATCTGGATAGACCATATCATACTCAATAGCATAACCAGGTCTCATCATCTCAACTTCCTCTAATCCAGGAATAGACCTGAGGAGTTCTATTTGAACCTCTTCAGGTAGACTGGTGTACATACCCTGTACATACATCTCGTTAGTATGAATACCTTCTGGTTCTATAAATACTTGGTGTCTATCCCTATGTGGAAAATGAACTACTTTAGTCTCAAAAGATGGGCAATATCTAGTTCCTGTTCCAGTTATCTGCCCTGCATACATAGGTGCCCTATGAAGATTCTTTAATACTATTTCTCTAGTCTTCTCAGTTGTGAAGGTAAGCCAACAGGAGAGCTGTTTCCTACCAATAATTTCTGCTAGTTCGGTTCGATAGGAAAATCTAAGAGGAACTTCACTTGGTGGTTGTTCAGTCATTTTTGAAAAGTCTACCGTCCTTCCATCCACCCTAGGTGGGGTTCCAGTTTTAAATCTACCTATTCTAAAACCAAGATTCCTAAGAGATTGAGTAAGTTCTTCACTAGGTGGTTCTCCAGCCCTTCCAGCAGGATAAGATACCTCCGTTCCAATAAAGACCCTTCCGCCAAGGAAAGTTCCAGTAGTTATAACAACTGCCTGACCATAGAATTCTTGGTTAGTTCTTGTTCTTACACCTATTACCCTATTACCTTCTACCAAAATATCTGTTACTTGAGCTTGTCTCAAGGTAAGGTTTGGTGTATTTTCAAGCTTTTCTTTCATATAGATATGATAAAACTTCTTTTCTACTTGAGCCCTATAAGCCCTTACTGCTATGCCTTTTCCAGAATTAAGAACCCTTATATGTATATAAGTAGCATCAGTAGCCCTGCCTATCTCTCCACCAAGGGCATCCACCTCTCTAACCAGATGTCCCTTTCCTGGTCCTCCTACAGCAGGGTTACAAGGCATCCAAGCTATAGTATCTAAATTCCCTGTCAAAAGTAAAACACTACAGCCTAACCTATTAGCAGACAGGGCTGCTTCTATCCCAGCGTGTCCTGCTCCTACAACAATAACATCAAACATTTTCATTTTCCCACACAGAATCTAGAAAAGATTTCTTCAACTATATCTATACTAGCAGTCTCTCCTGTAATTTCTCCTAATATATTATAACTCTCCCAGATCTCTCCTGCTATAACATCTATAGGAAACTTAGACCTAATACCATCTAGAGCATCTGAAAGTCTACTTATACATCTCTTTATAAGTGCTTCATGTCTAGCATTTATAGGAACTACAAGATCTGGAGACGGAACACTTCCTAAAAGCTCCTTTAGTTTTAACTTTAGCTTATCTATTCCTTCCCCTGTCTTACAGGAAATCTCCACTACTGGACCATAATCTTTCACATCATCGATATAAATTACTCTACTATCTAGATCTATCTTATTTAAAACAATAATTCTCTTCTTTTCTCTTGTAATCTTTTCTATCTCTAAGTCTTCACTTTTCAGATGTTCACTTACATCTATTACCCAGATAACTATGTCCGCATTTTCTATCGAAGATAGAGTCCTGTTAACCCCAATACTCTCTACTAGATCTTGGGTATCCCTAATACCAGCGGTATCAATCATAGTAACGGGAATTCCAGCTATAGATACAGACTCAGTTATAGTATCTCTCGTGGTTCCAGGTATGGGAGTTACTATAGCCCTCTCTTCTCCTAATAAGATATTTAAGAGGCTGGATTTTCCTACATTTGGTCTTCCAACTATTGGACAATAGAGCCCTTTTCTATAAAGTCTGGTAAAATATGCACCCTCTAAAAGGGTGTTAAGTTTTTCTATTATATTCGATATCCTTTCCTCTATAGATTCATAGGAGAGTTCTACCTCTTCGGGGAAGTCTATTCCTGCCTCTAACTCAGCTATAAGGCTCTTTAACGTGTCCATGACTGGCTTGATCTCACTACTTAATTTCCCTTGAAGTTGTGCGTAAGAAGATTTAAGTCCAACTTCACTTTTAGCCTGTATAATATCTATAATTGCTTCTGCCCTAGACAGATCTAGCTTTCCATTAAGAAAGGCTCTCTTAGTGAATTCTCCGGGAAGAGCCAGCCTTGCCCCTAATTCTATCAAAAGCTTAATTACTAATTCTTCTAAGACAGGACTACCATGCACATAAAATTCTACCGTATCCTCTCCCGTATAACTATGAGGAGCTTTCATAATAAGTAAAAGACACTCATCTAACTTCTCATCTGTCTTTGGGTTAACAATATACCCTAAAACAGCTCTATGCGAGGGTATCTCTTCAAATTTCTTCTTAGTTTTAAAGACCTTTTGGGCAATATCTATAGATGCAGGCCCACTTAACCTTATTACTCCTATTCCAGATTCACCGTAGGGAGTAGAGAGGGCTACAATAGTATCATCCATTTTTGGGCTTTAATGCTACTATAACCCTCCTCTTTGGCTCTTTCCCTTCACTATAAGTAATAACTTCTGGATTATTCTCTAAAGCCTTATGGATAATTCTTCTCAATGCTGCAGGCATAGGTCTAAAGACAAATCTCTTGCCAGTCTTCTTGACTCTAAAAGCAGCCTTTCTAGCCAGAAAGATAAGTTTTCTCTCTTTTTCTGCCCTATATCCATTTATATCTAATGTTATCATTACCTCTTCATCTATACTCCTTCTAACATAGAGTCTTAGAAGATGCTGAAGAGAGTATAGAATTACCCCCTTCCTTCCTATAAGAAAGGATATATCTTCTCCTTTCAAATTTACCCAGTATATATTATCCTTTAGTTCTACTGAAAGATCATATTTAAACTTGTATGGACCAAGTAATTGATTAATAAACATTTTTGCAAGACTTTCTATACTAGGCTTCTGTCTTAGCATATGCAACCTCCATCTACTATTTTAGTACCCTCATTACATATACCTGCTGAATAGTTGTAAGGATATTGAAGACAAACCAATAAAGTATAAAGGCAGAAGGAAAGTTTTTAAATAATATGGTAAAAACTATAGGTAAACCTATATTCATAAACAGTTGACTACTACGTTGTGATGGATCTTCACTTAAAGGCGATGATAAAAAGCTAGAAGCTACCATACTAATTCCATATATAATAAGCAGTGGAAGATCAGGTGCTGCTAAACTCTTTATCCACAAAAAGCTAGCATTGGCAAATTTACCAGAGTAGGCATTTATAGCACTATAAAGTATAGCCAAGATAGGAAATTGAATAAGCAGAGGTAAGCAACCCCCTAGAGGATTTATTCTATGCCTTCTATAAAGCTCCATCATTTCTTGATTTAACTTCTGCGGATCATCCTTATACTTCTCTCTCAACTTATTAAGCTCAGGCTGAATTTTTTGCTGTTCTTTAAGAGCCTTAAACTGCTGATGCGTTAACGGATAAAGTATAAGCTTTACAACTCCGGTAAATAAAATTAATGCAACACCATAGTTGCCTGTTAAATTATAAAAGAAATCCAATATACTCATTATAAAATTGTTTATGTAATTCATACCTTCAACCTTCCTCAATTATAATAGTGGGTCATAACCACCAGGATTAAACGGATTACAACGTAGAATACGCCTTATTCCTAAGAGCATCCCCTTAAACAATCCATACTTCTCTATAGCCTGATATGTATAATCAGAACATGTTGGGTAGAATCTACAATTTCTACCCAATATGGGAGAGATAAATAATTTATAAAACCTTATTAGAGCTAAAATTACCTTCCTCATCTCTTATACTTAGGGTAAGCCTCCTAATCATATTCCTTACTTTTTCAAAATCAGCTCCCAATACTTCAGGTTTTATAACAAAGAGTAAATCATAATTATTTATAGAAAAACACTCTGCTTCAAAAGCCCCCCTTACTCTTCTTTTAGCCCTATTACGGGAGACTGCATTCTTAAAACCCTTAGTAGTAATAAATCCTATCCTACCTCTTCCTCTAGCTATATATAGAGTTATACCATCCATTGTCAGCTTTTTACCCTGTCTCAATATACTTCTTATATCTTTTGGCTTAGATAACCTCTTTTCCCTGGGGAGCATTATACTGGGACTAATCTATGTCTACCCTTAGCTCTCCTACGGCTAATAACCTTTCTACCACCAGGGGTACTCATCCTAGCCAAAAATCCATGCGTAGTCTTTCTAGGTTTCCTATTTCTTTGAAATGCTGTCTTCTTCATTATCTACCTCCTTCCATCCTTACGAATGAAAATAATACCATAACTAGGAGATATTTACAAGAATCTATTTTGATAGTCTTTTTATACTTTCTAAGTCTACATTACTTCCAATAAGATTTATGCGGGAGGAGTCTTTAATACCAAGATCAAGTTCTATAGCTCTTTTTATCTGAGGATGAGACCATATATCTCTATCCTGAATTGTCGGAGTAGTTCCTAAGCTCCTTAGGAGAGCTAACCCAATTATATCGGCTGCCACTCTATCTCTAGAGGCAATAATAGCTCTTGGTTCTTTAATCTCTCCCTTATCAGGTCCGCCCCTTACAAAAACCCTAGTTGCATCAAGGATGTTAAGTTTTGGATTAAAGGCAAGGTTTAACTCTGCAATCATTTCTTTTATATTACCTGAACTGTGCATAAACATCCTATCCGACATATGTATAAAGCCAACGAAATTCTTTAAACTCATAGAAAAATCCGCTATAGAATGAGTCTTTACCACCGCAACATTTATAATATGGTCAACTTCAGTGACCAGTTTAGGAATCTTAAAGCCATTAGTCCAGTATTTAGAACCTTCAGGCTTTACGAGGATCCACTCTTCATTATCTAAAGCTAATACTTCCGCACCAGCACTTCTAGCAGCTTGAGCTATTCCTACTTTTTCCATATTGTACATAGTATTCTGCCAAAGGACACCTGAACGATCGGCAACAATTACTCTCTTAGCTCCCTTTTCAAAGCACATAGTCACTATCTCCTTAATTACCTCAGGATTAGTAGTGCCAGGATAAGGGTCATCAGAGTTTACGTTAGGCTTGACAAGAATAGTATCTCCAGGTTTTATAAAGTCTAATCCTCCAACCATAAATACTGCTTTCCTTACAGACTCCCTAACAGTATTCTCTTTTACAATACTTACATCAGCTATATTATGAATCTCTCTAGTCTGAGTATTGGAGGTAATTATAAAGTTACTGGAGTAGTTATTGGTGTACAACTTAGGGATATCTTTGGCTCCTATTTTTAAGTGAGAGCTAGAAGAAAGTATAGCTACACCCAAACCAACCTTGATCCACTTCAAATATTCACTATTCCCCATAAAACTCACCCCTTAATAAGGGTAACGGACAAGACTTAGCCTTGTCCATTACCCTTTTATCTAATTATAGTTCTTCTAAAAGACTACTAAAGGTATCGTGATGTCCTTCTTCATCCTCAAGTATATCTCTAAAAATCTCAGCAGTAGTTATATCACCCTCTTTTTCGGCTAGAGATATTATCTTTTTATACATCTCTATAGCATTCTCTTCATCTTTTACATCCTGCTCTAACATTTCTTTAAGATTACTTCCAACGTTTATGGGAGTAGGCTTAGTAGTCGGAATACCACCAAGATAGAATAGTCTCTCTGCTATTATCTCTGCATGTTTCATCTCATCTATAGAGATACTCTTAAATTCTTCTTTAACTGCAAATGCTTTGACCCCAGCCCACTGTATATGTTGCCACATGTATTGAATAGAAACCTGTATCTCTCTTGCTATAGCATCGTTTAATAGACCCAATAGTTCCTGACTCACTTTCTGATAAGCCATCTAAAACACCTCCTATTTAAAAATGTTTATAAGTAAATTTTACCATTTAACTTTTGTGAAGTCAAAAATAACCAGATATTACTTGAAATTCTTACTAAGATATTTATAATAGAAAACTATGGAAATAAAAGGGTCAACTAAAATAGCAATAGTAATAGGACATCCAATTAAACACAGTATGTCACCAATAATGCATAATAGAGTATTCAAACATCTTAGAATGGACTGCTGTTATATTGCTCTAGATGTAAAACCAGAAGGTATAGAACAATTTATAAAGGGTCTTAAGTATACAAATATTCTTGGTGTCAATGTTACTATACCACATAAGGCAGCAGTTATACCTTATCTAGATGAGCTATCGGAAGAAGCAAAAGTCTTGAAGGCTGTAAATACAATAAAGATAACTGAAGAGAAACTTATAGGGTACAATACGGATGTATATGGTTTTGAGAAATGTTTAGAGGGGATAGATGTACCTAATTCTTCTGCTTTACTCATAGGGGCTGGGGGAGCAGGTAAAGCAGTGGCTTATACCTTATGTAAACTCAATATAAAGAGATTATTTATTACAAACAGAACAGAAGAGAGAGCCAAGCAACTTATAGATTTTCTAACCCCTCTATTTGATAGAGAAATAGTATTTACCCCCCTAGATAAGCTAGATACCTTAGGGGTAATGGATATCATAGTAAATGCTACACCCCTAGGTATGGAAGGTATAGAAGAAAGTCTAAGAGTTCCTACCTCTATAATTGGAGAGAAGACAACTGCTATAGATCTAGTGTATAATCCGCCTAAGACCGAATTTCTTAAAGTAGCAGAGAGATTAGGGGCAAGGACTCTAAACGGGATAAAGATGTTAGTATACCAAGGGGCAGAATCATTTAAGATATGGACAGGGATAGCACCACCTGTAGAAGTTATGGAGGAGGCGATTAGAGAGTACTTATGAGATTTCTTACTGCTGGAGAATCTCATGGAAGGGCACTTGTAACTATAGTAGAAGGTGTTCCAAGTGGGATTTCACTATCAGAAGAGGATATAAATGTAGAGTTAAATAGGAGACGACAGGGGTATGGACGAGGGAAAAGGATGCTAATAGAACCTGAAAGATGTGAGATATATTCAGGGATAAGAGATGGTAAGACTATAGGAAGTCCAATCTCTATGGTGCTTCTAAATGTAGACTGGCAGAAAAATCAGACTCCTATTTCCATTCCTAGGCCAGGACATGCCGATCTACCAGGCGCTATAAAATTTCACACCAGTGATATAAGAGATATATGGGAAAGAGCTAGCGCTAGAGAGACTGCCAGCAGGGTTATGGCTGGAACGGTAGCAAAAAAGCTTTTAAAAGAGTTAGGAATAAAAATTATAAGTTTTACAAGAGCTATTGGTCCTGTAAAGTTAGAAGGAGATATTAATATAAGCAATGATATAGAAAGATTAATCGAAGAGTCCCCTGTAAGATGTCCAGATAGAAAGATTTCAGAAGATATGACTAGACTTATAGATGAAGCTATAGAAAGCGGAGATACTTTAGGTGGGACATTTGAAGTAGTAGCTCTTAATGTCCCGCCAGGTATTGGAACCTATACCCATTGGGATAAAAGGTTAGATGGTCTTATAGCCCAAGCAATAATGAGTATCCCTAGCGTCAAAGGTGTAGAGATAGGAAAAGGGTTCTACAGTGCAGAGAATTTCGGCTCTAAAGTGCTAGACGTAATAAAGTACAATAAAGGTCGTCTTCCTTGGAGTTTTTATAGAGAGACAAACTTTGCAGGTGGTATTGAAGGTGGTATGACTAATGGGGAAAATATTATTGTAAGGGGGGCAGTAAAACCAGTTCCAACTCTAAGGAGGCCTCTACCGAGTGTAGATATAATCACTAAAGAAGAAACCGAAGCAGCTGTTGTCAGAAGTGATGTATGTATAGTCCCCGCTGCAGGAGTAATTGCAGAGGCAATGTTAGCTTGGGTTATGGCGGACAAAATCTTAGAAGAATTTGGTGGAAATACAATAGAAGAATTAAAATCCAGATTCTTCAAGTATGTAGACTATGTCAGGTCCCTGTAAGCCTATCGTCTTAATTGGGTTTATGGCTTCTGGTAAGACAACTATAGGAAAAAATTTGGCTGAAATTCTAAATAGAAATTTTATAGACACAGACGAATTGATAGAGGAAAGAGAAAAATTAAGTATAAGCGAAATATTTGAAAAGTACGGAGAAAGCTACTTTAGAGATGTAGAAGAAAAGGTCATCTCAGAAGTTATAAGCCAGAATAATACTGTAATAGCAACAGGTGGAGGATGTATTACCAGAGAAAATACAAGAAAGCTTCTTAGGAGAAAAGGGATAGTTTTCTGGCTAAAGATAGATACAGAAACTATCTTGGAGCGCACAAAAAACGACGATACTAGACCCCTTTTAAAGGGAGATAAGAAAGGAAAAATTAGTGCATTACTCTTACAGAGAGAACCTCTCTATAGGGAAACAGCACATTATATAATAGATGCCTCAGAAACTCCAGAAGAGATTGTTACTAAAATCTTAAATATAATCTCAGAAGATTTTTTCTAACTAGACAGGCAAGATGCCTGTTTTATCTCCTATCCTATGTTCTGCATGTGTCTACCAAAAACACTTGACTTGGAGTTTACTCCAAGATGTAAACTTTTTTAAAAACTGGAGGTGAAAAATATGAAATATATAAAACTTGGGAGATCAGGCTTAGAGGTCTCAAGAATATGTCTTGGCTGTATGAGTTTTGGGGATAAGGATATCTGGACCCACAAATGGGTTTTGGATGAAGAAAACAGTCGTCCTATAATAAAAAGGGCTCTTGAGCTTGGGATTAACTTCTTCGATACTGCAAATGTATATTCACTTGGAAGAAGTGAGGGAATATTGGGAAAGGCATTAAAAGATTTTGCCAAAAGGGACGAGGTAGTTATTGCAACGAAAGTCTATTTCCGTATGTACCAAGGTCCAAATGGAGAAGGACTTTCAAGGAAACACATTATGAGTCAGGTAGACCAGAGTTTAAAGAGACTTCAGACTGACTATATAGACCTCTACATTATTCACCGTTGGGATTACAACACACCGATTGAAGAGACTATGGAAGCTCTTCACGACGTAGTTAAATCTGGAAAGGTAAGGTATATAGGAGCATCTGCTATGTTTGCTTGGCAATTCCAAAAAGCGTTATATACTGCAGAAAAACATGGCTGGACAAGATTTATATCGATGCAAAACCACTATAACTTAATCTACAGGGAAGATGAAAGAGAGTTAATTCCTCTCTGCAAAGAAGAAGGTATTGGATTAACTCCATACAGTCCATTAGCAGCAGGGAGACTGGCAAGAGAATGGGAAGCACCTACACTTCGCTATGAAACTGACGAGGTTGCTAAAAGGAAATATGACTCTACAAAAGATGTAGACAAAACAATAATTGATAGAGTAGGAGAAATTGCAAAAAATCATAGTATAAGTAGAGCACAAGTTGCTTTGGCATGGCTTCTTCACAAAGAACCCGTAGTAGCCCCCATCGTAGGGGTTACTAAACTAGAACAGCTTGAAGATGCTGTAAAAGCGGTAGATGTAAAATTAACTCAAGAAGAGATTAATTATTTAGAAGAACCCTATACCCCTCATCCAATTGTAGGACCTTTAGCCCCTCCTCAAAAGTAATATTACGATGCCCCCCCTCATAAGGGAGGGCAAAAATTATAATACAAATTTCTGAGTTTAATGTATGATATTAATAATTGGCAGTATGTTTAGCCTATATTTTGCAGACATGTTGTATAATATAATTAAAATCTTAGAATTGAAAGGGATAATAAAAGAGATAGATTATGAGTAGTACAAAAGATATAGAAATAACCATAAGAGACCTTGATCATCTTGGTATTGTCGCTAGAATATTGATAAAATAGGTATCAAGGAATCTTATTTGAAGATATAACCGAGGAATGTGGAAAATATTTATACCTGAATGATACACCTGTGGAAGGGAGGATCAAGGTAATTAAATATGACTACATTTATTACAAATTCGAAGGAAAAGTCTTTAAAGAAGAGATTGAAAGAACTTGTCGAAAAAAGTGAAGAATTAAAATTTCTTGTTGGCTTCTTCTATTTTTCTGGTATTAGAGAACTTTATGAATCCTTAAAAAAACTTGATGAAGAAGGAAAACTAAAAGAAGCACACCTTAAAATACTTGTAGGATTAGACATAGATGAAGGAATTTGGGGAATTTACGAGTCTGCCATAATTGACGAAATCTATAATAAAAACCGTCTAAAAGATAAATTTTTCAATTCCCTAAAAACCGCCTTTAATTCCAAGGAATTAGATAATAAAGAGACCTATGAACAGATTAAATTTTTCATAAAACTCCTTAAAGAAGGAAAATTAATTTTAAGAAAAACAAAAGACCCCAACCACGCAAAACTTTATTTATTTAAAATGGATGAATCCATAAAATTGGTAATTCCTAATCTTTTCATAACTGGAAGTAGTAATCTAACAAAATTTGGATTAGAGTCCCAAAATGAATTTAATGTAGAAGTTAAAGATTACGGCTTTGAAGAAGCAGAAAAGTATTTTGATGAATTATGGGAAAAAGGAATAGAGCTTTCTCAAGAAGATATAAATAAAACAGTTGATATCTTAGAAAATAAAAGCTTTCTAAAAGAAATCTCACCCTTTACAGCTTATGCCTACCTTTTAAAAACTTACTTAGAACTTCACAAAGGCAAAATTCTAAGAAAAGAACTTGAAGACCTCTTAAAAGAAAAAGGCTATAAACCTTACAACTACCAGATAGAAGCAGTAGCTCAAGCCTTAGCCAATTGTGAATCTCATGGAGGAACCCTTTTGGCAGATGTCGTAGGACTTGGAAAGACAATTATTGCATGTCTTGTAGCAAAAGCTTTAGGTAAAAGAGGTATAGTTATTTGTCCACCTCATCTTATTGGAGATGACAATAAAACTTCTGGCTGGAGAAAATACCTTGAGGATTTCAAACTTTTTGATTGGGAAATAAGATCTTTAGGAAAGTTAGAAGAAACTCTTGAATTTGTAAAAGACAAAGAAGATATTCAATTAGTGATAGTTGATGAGGCTCATCGCTTCAGAAATGAAGACACTCAAAGTTATCAATTCTTAAAAGAAATATGTCGAGGTAAAACCGTAATTCTAATTACTGCTACACCTTTTAATAATAAACCCTCTGACTTATTCTCTCTTTTGAAACTCTTCACTATACCCAAAAAATCTACAATAATATTAGATGAAGATTTAGAAAATAGATTTAATTCTTATCAAATCCTTTTCAACAGACTTGCATATATAAAGAACTATTGGAATTCTAGAGATGAAAAAAGAAAAAGAAGAGCCCAAAGATACTACAAAGGTATATTTGAAGAAAAGGAAATAGACTTATCAAAAGTAAAGAATCTTACTAAGCTTCTTGCCAGAGAAATAAGAGCCACCCTTGAACCAGTAGTAATAAGGAGAAACAGACTTGATTTGAAATACTATGGAGAAAAAATTGAACTTTCAGAAGTAAAAGATCCTAAAGAATGCTTTTTTGGGCTTACTAAGGAAGAATCCAAATTCTATGATGAAGTAATAAAGACTTTTGCTCCCTTAGAAGATGGGGGAAAATTCACGGGAGCCATTTACTTTCCTGCAAGATACGAAAAAGGTGAACAGTTAGGTTCGGAGGAAGAAATGAATGAAAGAAATTTAACAAAAGAAGAGCAGTTTTTATACACCTATCAGAAAAACCTATACGATTTTATGAGAAGACTCCTTGTAAAAAGATTTGAAAGTAGTTTTGGGGCTTTTAGAGAAAGTATTCTAAGGTTTAGAGATATCCACAAAACCGCTCTTGAATTTGTTAGAAAAACAAGAAAATTTATACTGGATAGAAAGTTAATGGAAGACTTGGTAACAGCAGATCCTGATGAGATACTTGAAGAACTTAAGAAATATGAGGAAGATCTAAAGAAAGAAGATATTAACAGTAAATATTACAAGATATATGAGATAGATAAATTTGAATACAGAGAAGAATTCATCAGAGATATAAAAAAGGATCTTACACTCTTTGATAGACTAATTGAAAAAGTAGACAAGTTGAAACTTTTAGAAAAAGATCCCAAAGCCGAGAAACTAATTGAAGAAATAAAAACTTATATAGATGAGGGAAGAAAGGTCGTAATTTTTACAGAATATCTGGATACTGCAAAATACTTAGAAAAGATTTTAGAGCAAGAATTCAAAGATATTCTTCTCTCTGCTCATGGAAATTTAAGCAGAAAAACAATAGAAGATATTTACAAGAATTTTGATGCCCAATATAAATATCAAGAAGATAAATATAAAATTCTACTCACTACCGACAAACTCTCTGAAGGTTTTAATCTAAATAGAGCGGGAGTTGTAATAAATTATGATATCCCTTGGAATCCTGTAAGAGTAATTCAAAGAGTAGGAAGAATAAACAGAATAGCCAAAAAAGTTTATGATGAGATCTATATATTAAATTTCTTTCCCACTGAACAAGGTGCTGATATTGTAAAATCAAGAGAAATAGCCCAAACAAAGATGTTTATGATACATAATGTATTGGGAGAAGATGCAAAGATTTTTGATCCTGATGAAGAGCCTCAGCCAGCTGAGTTATATAAAAGATTAAATACTTATATGGAGGAAGAAGAAAGCTTCTTTACAAAAGTAAGAAGAGACTCTGAATTAATAGAGAAAAATTATCCTGAAATTACTGAAGAGATAAAAGATATGCCTAAAAGAGTAAAGGTAGCTAAAAAAGGAAAAGAAGACGAATTACTCGTATTCATTAAAAAAGGAAAAGACTTATTTGTAGGTTACAAAAATTATAAAGAAAAACAACCAAAATCAGTAACTTTTGAAGAAGTATATGAAAAAATCATAACTCAAAAAGATGAAAAGGCTCTACCTCTAAGTGATAATTTTTGGACAAATTACAATTTGATCCTTGATCAAACAGCCTATAAAAAGTACTCTGGTTCAAAAGGACAAAGCATAAAGGATAAAGCATATAACATGCTTAATTCTCTTCTCCAAGAAGAAGATGAGGAAAAAAGAATTAAAATAAAGCCATATGAAAAATTCATATCCGACCTTATAGAAGATATAAGATCCTTTGGCACTCTTTCAGAATACACTCTCACTCAAATTGCAGAGTTAGAAAATAAAGAATTCGATAAAATAATAGAAGAACTGGGAAAATTAAAAAAATTAATTGGAGAAGACTTTCTTGATAAAATATTGGAAAATATAAAAAGCCATGAAGAGGAAATTATAATTGCTATAGAAAATAGAAGTGCAGAAGAGGTGGCTCAAAATGCCTGATCAAATTGAAAGGTCTATTGATAACCTTATAAATAATTTTTCTAAGGAAAATCTTAGAGATTATTTATCCCAGAAAGATGAGTTTGATATATATTCCAAGAGACTTTATAGCTATGAAGGCAATATATTTGAGGAAATATATGAAGTAGCAGAAAAAGATCTAAAAAATGGGAACAAATTAAAAATATTTACAGTAAAAACCCAAAGAGAACTTACCGAAAGAAGCAGTAAAAAGAAGCAATACGACCTCGCCAAGAAAATTTTAAGAGATTCTCTCATTCAAGCTGGGATTTTTGTATTTTATGATGAAATTGGAAACTTCAGATTTTCATTAGTTTATTCTATATTCTCAGGGACAAAAAGGGAATATAGTTATTACAAAAGATATACATATTATGTGGCTAAGGGGAAACCCTACCACACCTTCAAAAAAGCTTTATATGAAATAAAATTTGAAACCCTTGAAGATATAATCAATGCCTTTAGTACATTACCCCTTACAAAAGAATTTTACACTGAAATACAAAACTGGTATGCCTGGGCGTTAAAGCATGCCTGGTTTCCTGGAGGAAAATTAGAAGAAAATCTTATAAGACTTCTTACAAGAATTATTTTTGTTTGGTTTCTTAAGGAACGTAAACTTATTCCTGAGGAAATCTTTAAACCTGATTTTCTAAAAGATATAGTAAAAGATTTTGGGAAAGGGAATTATTATTATAACACTATTCTTCAAAATCTCTTCTTTGCAACTCTAAACCGAGAAACAAAAGAAAGAGATTTTGCCAAAGATTTAGGTTTTCCAGAAAACAGAGCAACCTTTGGAGTAAAAACCTTTTTTAGATATGAGAAATATATACTAATACCCGAAAAGGAATTTATTAAGATATTTGAAAAAATTCCCTTCATAAATGGTGGACTTTTTGAATGTCTTGATGATGATTCTAACTATGTAGATGGCTTTACAAGAAGAGAAGATAAAAGAGCTAAACTTCCCGATTTTCTTTTCTTCTCAGAGGAAAGAGGGGAAGATCTCTCAAATTTTTATGGTGAAGAGAGGAGGGCAAGAGTAAGGGGATTAATAAATATTTTTAAAGACTACAATTTTACAACCGATGAAAATACTCCTATTGACATAGAAGTATCCCTCGATCCAGAGCTCTTAGGGCATATCTTTGAAAACCTACTTGCATCATATAACCCTGAAACTCAAACTACTGCAAGAAAAGCCACAGGCTCTTATTATACTCCTAAAGAAATTGTTGATTTTATGGTAGAAGAATCCCTTATAGAATACTTTAAAACAAAAACAGGAATTGAAGAAGAAAAATTAAGAGACCTCCTATCTTACAAGGAAGAAATAGAGCTTAGCGATAAAGAAAAAGAATCAATCTTAAATGCTATAGATAGTTTAAAGGTTATTGATCCAGCGGTAGGATCTGGAGCCTTTCCCATGGGAATAGTGCACAAACTTGTACATATACTAAATAGAATAGATCCTAAAAATGAGCTCTGGTATGAGTTGCAGTATCAAAAAGCTCTTAATGAGCTAGGAAAAGTTTTAAATATTAAAGACAAGACAGAAAGAGAAGAAAGACTTAAAGAAGTAAATGACAATTTTGATGAAAGTATAAATTATCCTGATTATGCAAGAAAACTCTATATTATAGAAAACTCAATTTATGGTGTTGACATTCAACCTATAGCAATTCAGATATGTAAACTAAGATTTTTCCTATCTCTTCTTATTGACCAAAAAATTGATGAATCAAAAGAAAATTATGGAATAAAACCACTGCCTCATTTGGAAACAAGATTTGTCTGTGCAGATACACTGATAGGATTAGAAAAATCAAGACAAATAAATATGGGAGATTATTTATTAGAAAATTTAAAAACTCAACTAAAGGATTTATATAAAAAGCACTTTAGTATTAAAACAAGAGGAGAGAAAAAAAGATTACAGGAAAAAGCCCAAGAATTAAGAAACAAAATAAAGGAAAGATTAATCGATGAAGGCTGGAATACTAAAGAAGCAGAAAAAATAGTTAATTTTGATATCTTCTCTCAAACTGCAACAGCAGACTGGTTTGATCCTGAATGGATGCTTGGAGTTGAGGATGGATTTGATATTGTAATTGGAAACCCACCTCACGGAGCTGATATGTCAGAGTATCTTGATAAAATAATACCATATTATGCTTATTATGACTCAAAGAAAAATTCAGCTTCGTTTTTTATATTTATTGCAAATAAACTTATGAAGCCTGAAGGCATATGTGCATATATTATTCCAAAATCTTTAAGTTATGTAGAAGGTTGGAAACCATCGAGAGAGTTTATTGTTAATAAAAATCAACTCCTTGTAATCCTAGACATAAGTAAATCTTTTGAAAATGTTCTTCTCGAACAAGTAATAATAATTTACAAAAATACCACCAAAGATAATTACAAAATAAAAACAGGCTGTGGTTGGGACAAATCCATCAACATAATTGGAGAAATTGAAAAAAATATTTTAAAACAATTAGATGTTATCCCATGTTATATTGACGAATATAAACTGAATATTTTCAAAAAAATACAGAACAATAGTGTTCTACTTGCATCAATATCCAAAACTTTTAGAGGATTACCATGGCAAAGGAAAATAGGCATCAAAGGAGAATCTATTCTAAGAGGTAAAAATATTGGAAGATATTGCATTAAAGATAGTATAGATAAAATCACTCTTTCACCTGAGGAAAAAGGCAATAAAAAAGTTTTAGCTCTAAGACAGAAAAAAATAATATCTCAAAATATAGTAGCTCATGTAATGAATCCTTACGACCATATAATCATCATGGCGACACTAGATAAAGAAGGCTTACTAACACTTGATACCTGCATGAATACACTTTTGACTAATCCTTCTTTCTCCTATGAGTACATACTCGCTCTTTTAAACTCAACTCTAGCCTCATGGTTTTACTACTGGTTTATCTATAACCGTGCAATAAGAACAATGCATTTTGATGAGTATTATATTGGTAAATTACCAGTTAAGAAAATATCTTTAAAGGAACAGGAACCTTTTGTCTATCTGGTAAACCAAATTTTATCAATTAAATCTCAAAATCCTGATGCTGATACGTTATGTATCGAAAAAAATATTGACCAGATAATTTATAAGATTTATGAGCTTGATGAAAAGGAAATTTGCTTAATAGAAAACAGAGTATTATTATGAAAACTCTCTTGAAGAACAATTTTCCTATTATCCACATTACTCCTTTCAACAAGCCTATTGCTACTATCGTTTCTCAAATAGAAAAGCTTGTAGATCAAATTCTCTCCCTTGCCCAGTCAAAAGATTACGATCTAAATCACCAAAAGCAATTCCAGGTCAAAGCCCTTGAAAAGGAAATTGACCAATTGATTTACAAACTCTACAACTTAACCAATGAAGAAATAAAAATTATTGAGGAGAAGAAATAAATAATTGAATGTGAATAAAATTGAACTCTCCGAATCCACAGAAAATCGAAGAAATGCACGATATTCCTTGACTTAATTGGAAGAAACAAAAATATTTCAACTTTAAGTATCATTCGGAATCTATTTGCTATATTTTATTCTAGCCAATATAATAGTTTTCAACTTATGAGGACGGTAAAAGTAAAGCTTGGAGAGAATAGTTATAGTATCTATATAGGTAAGGGAATCTTGGAGGAGTTTAATAACCTCTTTCCTTCTAGAGAGGCTAGGAAGGCTTTAATCGTAACTAATGATACAGTATGGAACCTCTATGGAAAGAAGGTATTAGATTCTATCAAAGGGGGATTTGTAAAAGTAGACACATTAGTGTTACCTGATGGTGAAAGATATAAGACATTAAAATCTGTAGAAAAGGGATATAAAACTCTAGTAGAAAATAAGTTTACTCGAAGCGACTGTATCATAAATCTAGGTGGCGGAGTTATTTGTGATACAGGAGGATTTATCTCTGCTACCTATATGCGAGGTATAGACTTCTATCAAATACCAACAACTCTACTAGCCCAAGTCGATGCCAGTATTGGAGGTAAGGTAGCGGTAAACCTTCCAGAGGGGAAAAATCTAGTTGGGGCTTTCTATCAACCCAAAGGAGTACTAATAGATGTCAATTTTCTAGAAACTCTTCCTAAGAGAGAGCTTAACTCAGGATGGGCAGAGATAATAAAGGCAGGAATTATAGATGGAGAAGATTTTTTCTCCATCCTTGAGAAGGGTAGATATCCATTAATTACCGCTATAGAAAAGGCTATTAAGGTAAAGGCAAAGATAGTAAAGATGGATGAGAAGGATAAGGCTATAAGAAAGATTTTAAACTTAGGTCATACATTTGCCCACGCTATAGAGTCAGCCACCAATTATAGAAGATATCTTCATGGAGAGGCAGTAGCGATAGGCATTATGTATGCTATTAAGCTTGGAGAGGCGATAGGAGTTACTGACCCATCTTTGAAAGATAGAGTTAAAGCCATCTTAGAGAGATTTAACCTACCAACCGAACTTAAAAAATTAAATCCTCAAGATTTGATTCCATATTTTTATGTAGATAAAAAGGCTACTACAAGCTCATTATCTTTTATAATCCCAATAAAAATAGGAGATGTAAGAGAATTTAAGAATATAACACCAGAAATACTAGGAGGTATATTAAAAAATGATTGAACTCCGGGACTTTACGAATGTATAAGAGAGGCGAATATGGTAATAGTACTATCCGATAATGCCACAGAAAGAGATATAGAATTAATATGTGAAAGGGTTAAAAGTCTAGGATATGGGGTAAATGTTTCTAGAGGGGTAGAAAAGACAATTATAGGTGTTATCGGAGCTAAGGACGAACATAAACTATTACTGGCTCAACAGCTAGAGTCTCTTCCTAGCGTAGAAAAGGTTATTCCTATCTTAAAACCTTATAAACTTGCCAGCAGAGAGTGGAAGAAGGAAGGGACACAGATAAATGTGAAGGGGGTAGTAATAGGCGGGAATGAGGTAATAGTAATGGCTGGTCCCTGTGCAGTGGAAAACGAAGAAAACATTATGCTTACAGCTAGAGCAATAAAGGCGGCAAATGCCAAGATACTAAGGGGAGGAGCATTCAAGCCTAGGACATCTCCGTATAGTTTCCAAGGATTAGGAGAAGAAGGACTTAAACTACTCTATCAAGCGGGAAAAGAGGTAGGTCTACCTATAGTAACAGAAGTCCTCGATCCTAGAGACGTAGAACTTGTAAGTCAATACGCAGATATACTCCAGATAGGCACCAGAAATATGAGCAATTTTCCTCTTTTGACAGAAGTAGGTAAGACCAGACTACCTGTACTTCTAAAACGAGGATTAAGTTCAACCATAGAAGAATTTCTCTTAGCTGCAGAGTATATTATGTCTAGAGGAAATCATCAGGTAATACTCTGTGAAAGAGGTATTAGGACCTTTGAACAAGCTACGAGATTCACATTAGACTTAACAGCGGTTCCTCTTTTGCACGAACTTAGCCATTTACCCGTTATAGTAGACCCTAGTCATGGTACAGGGAGATGGCAATTAGTCCCTGCTATGGCAAAGGCAGCAATAGCTGCAGGTGCCGATGGACTAATAATAGAGGTTCACCCAGAACCAGCAAAAGCCCTTTCTGATGGAGCACAATCTTTAAATATCCCTATGTTCCAAACTCTAATGAGAGAATTAGCAAAAGTAGCAGAAGCGGTTGGAAGAAGCATATGAAGTCTATAGGAATAATGGGCCTAGGAATTATAGGGGGGTCTCTTGCCCTTTCTCTCAAAGAAAAGGGTTATAGGATTGTAGGGATGAACAGGTCAAAAGAGCCGCTAGAGAAGGCTTTAAAGATGGGGATAATAGATGAAGTAGCGACTCTAGATTCCCCACCAGAATTAGATATGATCTTTGTATGTACAGTAGTATCAGTTGTGCCTTACTTTATTAAGCTAGTGTTAGAAAAGACTCAAAACACCATAGTAACAGATGTGGCAAGTACTAAAGGATTTATAATCAAGGAACTAAGTGATTTGCCCAAAGAAAAGCTAAGTCGATTTATAGGTGGACATCCTATGGCAGGTTCGGAAAAAACTGGAATAGACTATGCAAAAAAAGACCTCTTTTTAAATGCTACATATTTCTTAACACCTACTGATTTTACATCTCAAGAGACTACTTCTGCTGTAAGGCAGATTGTAGAATTACTTGGAGCTAATCCTGTTTTTATAGCCCCAGAAGACCACGATAAACTTGTAGCTTACATAAGTCACCTTCCGCAGATACTCTCTACCTGTCTTAGCGTAGTAGCTAAAGATGAAGTTAACGAAAACATAATTTACTCTGGTAGAGGCTATAAAGATATGACAAGGTTAGCACATAGTAGTTTCTCCGTATGGAAAGATATCCTATACACCAATAGATATAATGTAGTAAATGCTATAAAGGCATATAGAAAGTTTCTGGAAGAGGTAGAGAATTTTATAGAAAATTGGGAAGAGAGAGAATTAGAAAGAATCTTTAAGTTGGCAGGTAGCTAGCATTCTTCTCCTTCCATTCTTCTTTTAAGATACTCATCACAAGTACATCATGGTAGCTTCTGTTTAGAATCTCAAAGGCATATAGCTCTTAAAGGATGATAAGACCTTTATCCAAAATTAGTAGCCTGTAGTTTTATTTCTTCTAATATAAAATTAAGATAAAAATAAAATTGACAGGATTATTCCACACTACCAGAACTCATCTCGTATTTACCTTGCACTCCTTTTACAACTCTTCCGGCTTTTCTATTCCTAAAATAGGAACCAAACATAGAGGAAAGTCTGAGAGCCTCTTCTGGATATTTATCTATAAGATTATTCTTTTCTTTAGGATCTTCATCGAGATTATAAAGCTCATCTGGCTCACCTTCAGGTCTTTGTATATAGCTCCAATGTAAGTCCCTAATACATCGGTCTATGCCTTCATAATAGCCTATAATTACAGCGTCACGATGATTATCCTTATCTCCCTTTATTACTGGCAAGAAACTTTTACCGTGCATACTAGAAGTATTATTCTTCAATCCAATAATATCTAATATAGTAGGTAATACGTCCTGAAATTGAATAAGGGAATAAATTCTCATCCCAGCATATTCTCCTTTAGGAAATCTCATAATAAATGGCACCTTAAACAACTCATTATACATTCTATCTGCACCTTTTAAGAACTTTCCATGGTCACAGAGGGGATGTCCATGGTCAGCGGTTATAACTATAAGGGAATCGTCATAGTATCCTAATTTCTCTAATGTGTCAAACAGAACTCCTAAACAATAGTCTACAAACTCTGCCTCTCCAGCATACAAGCCTTGAATATACCTTATCTCTTCAGGGGTTGCCCAATCACTTGCTCTTCCTCCCATTGGCAATATTAACCTAGGACCTTTATAACTTGGGTCAGTATACTTATCAAATCTCTTTGGAGGGTCCCAAGGTTCATGTGGGTCAAAGGAATCAATCCACAAGAATATCTTTTTATGATCTCTACTTTTCTTTAGCCACTCTATAGACTGAGATACAACTTGAGCAGGAAATCTCTTATCCTCTTCTTCCATATCATCTGTATTGCTCAAATATTGCTCTACTCTAGCCTTCCACTCGGCGGTATAATTTTCATTTACATAATCATCTACATTTCTTCTAGACTTCCAAGAAGTATAAGGGTCATACTCCTGTCCTCTTATCCACCTATAAGAGTGGAAACCTCTATGAAAGTTCATTCCAGGGGCTCTATAGTGATAGGTATCGGATATCAACCCACATATATATCCTTCCTCCCTAAGTATCTCAGCAACTGAGATATCTTCTTTAGTAAGAGGTTGCCAAGGTCTATAAGGGAGAGTCTGCTGACCAGTCATTAACTCAGTTCTTACCGGAATGGTTGGTAATCCTTCTGGATATACATTGTAGAATACTACGCTATCTTTGGCGAACCTATCTAGATTTGGAGTCTTACACGCAGGGACTCCTTCAAATACAGGCTTACCCTCATTGTATAAACTAATATGATCCTGTCTGAAACTATCAAGCATTATAAATATAAGATTCATCTAGACCATCTCCTCTCTTTATATTATGGATAGAACTTTTTATCTAAAATATTTGGTCTTTCCCCTTCTACCTCTTCTATCCTCTCTAATAATCTTTCCTTCAACTCATCAGCAATATCCCTATATTCTCTTCTTCCTGCAAGATTAACAAGCTCATATGGGTCAGAGTAAAGATCGTACAATTGATATTCTACATAAGTATCACTCCTACAATCTAACCATCCATCTTTATCTTCTGCTATTACACAGTACTTCCATCTTTCAGTCCTTATAGCTCTAGCAACACAAGATTCGCTTATCTGAATAAAGACCTCATTTCGCCAGTTTTTGACATCTCTATTTATAAGTGGCATAGCACTCTTACCCTGCATACTCTTAGGGATAGAGATACCTACCGCATCTAAGATTGTAGGAGCAACGTCAACCAAGCTTACTAATTCTTGAACTACTAAAGACTTATTAAATCCAGGACCATGGATAATAAAAGGAATCCTAACAGATGACTCATGACAGCTACGTTTATACTCTGTATTCCTAGTCCTAAAATGGCAACCATGGTCTGATAGGAAAACTATTATCGTATCCTCAAATATGCCTTTAGATTTAAGAACATCAACTATCCTTCCAAAACACTCATCTAATCTAGCTATACAGCCATAATAGTCTGGTAACTGTTCCTGCCAATCCCCGGGAAAGGGTCTCAAATCATAGGGAACAAAGGAATTGGTATACCTTTCTCTGTATCCTTCTGGAGAAACAAACCTATTCATATCGTTTTGGTGGTGTGGCTCTAGATATGAGACTACTAAGAAGAAAGGATTATTATGTAACTGTTCTATAAAATTTATGACTCTCTCAGTTAATGCATCTACTCTATAACCATCAATATGGATGAGCTTACCATCTTTATCATAGAGATTTGTATCATAAGGGTGTGAGGTAAATTCTAAAAGATTAGCCACTTCCCAGCAATCTTCGAACCCTGCCCTATACTCTGGAGGAACATATCCATGCCCTACCTCATCAGGTGATAAATGCCACTTACCAATATAACCAACTTTATATCCTGCCCTCTTAAAGCAATGTGCTAGAGTATTATCCTCTACTTCAAGTCCTAATCCATTTCTCCAAACCCCATGTGTAGTTGCATACTGTCCCGTAAATATACAACCTCTAGCAGGTGCACATACTGGCTGATTGGTAAAGGCATGATTAAATATGATGCCTTCTTTAGCTATAGCATCTAGATTCGGTGTCAAATTTAAAGGACTTCCATATACCCCTACCGTATCCCACCGTTGTTGGTCAGTAAAAAATATCAGAACATTAGGGCTTTTTTCCGCCATAATAATTCCTCCATAAATTCATATTTTATCCCAAAATCTTAAATATTTCTCTTGAGTTCCAATAAACCTAAGGAATTCAAAGAGTTTCTTATGGATTTTAACTGCTATATCCTTACGCTCATCTATAAGATTTACCTTTTCTTTAGGGTCATCTTTTATATAATATAACTCAGACTTGACTTCACCTAATGGGTGTTGTTCTCTCTGAATTCCGTCTACTATGCTTGTAAATGATGGTTCTTTAACAGTTTCAGGATTTCCAGCATATATGAGTCTCCACTCATCTGTAGTTACTGTAATTCTCTGTCCTGCTGTAGGACCATATATAATAGCAGGGGAAGTTACAGCAAAATCTCTTATAGACTCAACTTCGCCTTTTATAACTGGTAGAAAACTCTTGCCCTGTGTGGTTCCAGGGTCCTCTAATCCTAAAATATCCAAAATAGTCGGCATTACATCAGGGGGTTGAACAAATGCCTTACATCTCCAAGCACCTTTAGCATTCGGTAATTTAACTATTAGAGGAATATGAGCTACTTCTTCATATAAAGGAGCTAAGCCATGATAGTTTTTCTCTTCCAATATAATGCTCTTACCTGTAAGATTATGTTCGCCGTGGTAAAATCCGTGATCTGTGGTAAATATTATTGCTGTATTGTCAAATAGACCTAGATCTTCTATTTTAGAGAGCAATCTACCAACCCATCTATCTACTAATGTTACCTCCCCTGCATATAGGGCTCTCATATGTTTTAGTTCTTCTTGAGTAAGGTAATCTGCAGGTCCATATCTGGGATATATAACTTCTTCTCCACTATAGCCAGGGTCATACATATCCACATACCATTTAGGAGGGTCCCAAGGCTCATGGGGATCAAAGGTATCTACATATAAAAAGAATCTTTCATGTTTGTAATTCTTCTCAAGCCATCTTACAGCAGTCTCCATTGTTTGAGCCACAAAATAGTCTGATTCATATTTTCTCCAATAAGTGTTTCTCAGGTAATGAACTACTGCATCATAAGGATTTCTCAACTTCTTAGGGTCACAAGGGAATTTTATATCTATAGGATCAGTGTTATGCCTATCATTCTCCTGTCCTCTTATCCATTCCCATCCATAAAATCCTCTCTGAAAGTTATAACCATCCTTTAGTATGTGTGGAGTATCTGCTATTAACATAGTCATATATCCTGCTTTACTCAAGACTTCAGCTAATACTACTTCATTCTGAGGCAGAGGTGCCCAATCTCGATAGGTAAAGGTAAATTTCCCCGTAAATAGATCAAGTCTATTTGGTACTGTTGGAAAAGAACCTGCATAGGCATTATCAAAGATAATAGCAGATTTTGCAAACCTGTCTATATTTTCTGTATGAATCCAGCTATTCCCATAACAACCTAAAAAATCTCTTCTAAGCGTGTCAGAGACTATTAAGATAACATTCATAACTTAACCCTCCTTCTTTAAGAGTCAGTATAAGGGGGATACAGGAATTTATACCTATCCTATATCCCCCTTTCCCAAATTAGACTTCTTACTTCTGTTTTAAGAAAAATTGTTCTGGTCTATATCTAGCAAGATAAACCCAGTCCCAAGCAAGCAATCCGCCTTCAGGTATATTTCTTAGATTATTTCTAGCTATCACCGGCCAAGGTTGAAGCCCAACAGTGCCAATGCCCCAAAGATTTTCTACAAAAAGTCTTAACATCTCTTTACCCGCTTCAATTTGCTTTTTCTCATCCAGTGAAGTCTGCACTGTTTCCCAAAGTTTTAAAGCTCTCTTGACTTCTTCAGGTGGCTCTTCTCCAGATTTACCCCAAGTCGTATACCATACAGCCCATTGAGGACCGGTGGAAAATTCCCAAGATACAGGTAAGAAATGCCATGGATTCAATATCCACAACGGATCTGAACACTGACCTGTATGCCAGATAGTAGCATCTATATCTCCTGCTTGACGCCTAACTTGAAGTAAGCTCCTCTCAAGTTGCCTCGAGGTAGTTTTTACTCCAACTTTACTCCAATAGTTCTGCACTAATTCAACTATAGATATCTTTGCAGGTCCGCCTTCACCTGGCCAAAAATCAATAGTAATCTGTAGAGGCTTACCGTCAGGTCTTAGTCTGAATCCATCTTTATCCTTCTTGTCTAAACCCATTTCATCAAGTAGTCTATTTGCCTCTTTAGGATCATACTCAGTATAAAGCTTTGCTAATCTTTCCTCCCAGAATCTACCACCTCTAGGCAATATGACTGTTTGTAATGGCTCCGCCATACCATGAAACACCATCTGATTTATTTCATCTCTATTTATCGCTAGAGATAAAGCCTTCCTAAATCTTAAATCATTAAATATCTTACGCATTACAGGGTCTTTGTGGTTTAGATTTAAGAATATCTCTGCCATAGAGGGCCAGGCAGTTTGATAGTTAATTACCCGATAATCTCCCTTCTTCTCATTTTCCTTATAAAGTGTATAGTTATCTAAGGTGGTATTCCACTGGGCAAGGTCTACTTCTCCACTTACAACTTTTGCCGTATAAACTTCGACGTTTGTAACCAAGGTTAATCTAATCCTATCTATATATGGGAGCTGGTTACCTGCTGTATCTATCTTCCAATAGTAAGGATTTCTCTCTAAGATCGTTACCTCTGGTGTTCTATTTACTACTCTATAAGCCCTTATAACCGGTGCCTCAGGATTCTGTATACCATCAAAATAGCCTATTGCTGCCTTTGACTGAAAAAGCTGTATCCAAGAGTCAAATCCTTCTTTTTTAGCTAACTCATTAGCCTGAGGATTATATTTGATATGAAATTGTTTCAAATAGTGCTTTGGAAGATAAAAACCATTTTCAGTAGCCCAAGCAGCCATCTGTATTAATGCTGCAGGATAGGATATTGCAAATTGTAGCCTAACAGAATATGGACCTAATTTCTCTAGTTTCATTAACTTCCCACCTGGAGCCCACACTTTTGGTTTAGCTGGAGTAAGATCATTATTTAATACTACATCCTTCCACCAAAATTCTATGTCATCTGCAGTAAATGGCTGTCCATCCGACCACTTTATACCCTTTCTCAACTCTAATATGAGTGTCTTACCATCCTTAGAGAATATCCAAGATTTAGCTAGATTAGGGAGAATAGTTGCCCCATCTTTAGGATCAAATGTTAATATGGACTCTTTACCCATTATATTCACTCCATCCTCAAAGTTTTGAGGATTAGTATGGATAATTCTTACTGTTCCTCCATATTGCCCAATCTCTTCTGTAGGCTCTATAACTAGAGGTTCACTAGGTAATCTCTTGGTAACTGGTGGTAATTTCCCCTGCTTTACTAGCTCAGCCAACATAGGAGCCTCATTAAACTTAGTGATTTTCTTACCAGTAATCTTCTGGTACTCAGCAGGACTATTGTACTGCTTTGGATAACTTACCTCTTTAGCAAAAACAAAAGATAAAGAACCTAAAACAAGGCTAATACTAATTAAGCCCAAAACTAATAACTTCATTAATCTCACTTCAATCAACCTCCTTCTCTTTTTTCTAAATTTTATCATCCTAACATCCTTTCGGATTAGCTCAGCTGAATCACTTTTACTACGCTTCTTAAATTTAAGCCCCAGTTACTCTCTCTTCTCACCCCCTTTCTTAATTAAGTTGTTCCTTATCCCTCTTTATTAGATTCATATGTAATCATCCTAGGCTATATTAAATTAATCTAGGATTACTTGGATGCATATAAAGTTCTCTTTCGTTCCAAAATTCCACTAAACCTAACCTTCTTATATGATCATCCCATTTCAAGAATTGATCATTAGTGCGTTTAAGCCAATACTGAAGTATTCTCTCCATCTCTTCTCTAACAGATTTGTACTTTGGATTATCTATCAAATTCTCCATCTGGTATGGGTCTGATTCATTATCGTATAAAACCCACCCTTCTTTACTCTGCCAGCGAGCATATGTATATCTTGTCGTCCTTATCCCTCGCCATTCCTTAATTCCTTGTGTATATCCTTCGTCTACTGGAACTATCTCTTGTAAGAATATAGAATCTGAAAGTTTATCTTCCCTACCCAGCATCACTCTAGATAAATCTATCCCTTCTATCTTTTGGGGAATTTTAATTCCTAAAAGTCCTAGTATTGATGGTACAATATCTACTATACTTAGTAAAGCCTCACTACTTTTCCCTGCTGGGATATGTCCTTTCCATCTTATAATAAATGGAATATTTATACATTCTTCAAATGGCTGTTCCTTTTTCATCATTCCCTGTGACCATAGCATATCCCCATGATCTGATGTAAAGATAACTATAGTATTCTCATTTAGTTTATTATTATCTAGGAAATCCAAAATCCTTCCTAACTGCTCATCTAGTGCGGTAATTGCTGCATAGTAGTTAGCTATTGTCTCCTTTGGAGAAAGTTTAGCATCTTCAGGGCCTAAAAGTCTTTTAATATCTATTTTAGTATTTGGTCTTAAAGTTACTTTGTCCGGATTGTACTTTAATTTATATTTTTCAGGCACCATCCAGTAAGGGTCATGAGGTGGTCCCCAGGACAAAACCAAAAAGAAGGGAGACTTCTTCTTCCTAAGTGACTCCTCCATAAATTCTATAGTTAGATCTGTCTGACCTATAGGTTCATAGCCTTTAATGGGAATAGCTTCTGGAGTATCTTTATAATAATAGGCATCAAAATAATTATGAGAACAATTCCACACTGCCCAAAAATCATCAAATCCAAGCCTTCTAGAACCAGGTGGAGTAAATTTGTCCCTTGGCACACCATCTAGATGCCATTTACCTATATATCCGGTATAGTATCCAGCTTCTTTCAATATCTTCCCTATACTCGGAATGTTAGTAGCTATCGGCAAGTCATTAGTGATAGCTAGATGCGATAATGGATATAAACCTGTTAATAAACTTCCTCTACTAGGTGTACAGACAGGACTATTAGCATAAGAATTAGGGAAATACATTCCTTCTTTTGCCAAACGATCCATATTAGGGGTAATCACATCCGAGTTCCCAGCACATCCCATATCCATTCCTCTCATCTGATCCGCAAAGATTAACAAAATATTTGGTAAATTATCAGACACCTCTGTAACTTCCTCCTTTCTACATAATTCCGGGGAAGTCTAGCTAACTTCCCCGGATTAAAAATTAAGCTACTGTTCTATATAAAATTGACAGGCGTTAAGGACCCCACCTGTAGCTCCAAGCTCATCTGTAGTAGTAATGCTGGCAGGAACATTTTGGAAGGTATTCTTAACTATCCAAATCTTCGGCAATCGCTCACATATACCTATATAATAGAGCTCTTCTTTATGAACCTTAAGAATCTCCCAAACCAAATTCTCTCTTCTTTTAGTATTTGGTTCTAAAACAACCTGGTCTCCTAATGCTATAAGATGTCTAATCTTCGGAGGTATCTCCTTTTGCAACTCTTTACTCTGCCATCTGCTTACTATTTCTGGTAACCCTTTAAGGGTATAAGTATCTAGCTGTGATTTAGTAAGTGCCCCTAAACCTTGAGCTCCAGCAAAGAGAGTTACATCATAAAGAGCACCTCTTCTCCTTACTCCCCATAAAGTAGAGTCTTCTGGTTTTACTGCCGTATTTATTCCTACTTTCTTCCAATACTCTGCCACTAAATTAGCAGTATCAACCCACCACTGTATGGTCGACGTCTCTATTGTTATAACTAATGGCTTACCGTCTGGTCTCAATCTGTATCCATCTGTTCCTCTTTTTAATCCCATTTCATCTAAAAGTCTATTTGCCTCTTTAAGATCATATTTCGTATAAGCTTTGGCTAATTCCTCACTATAAAAGGGTGACTCCTTCACAGGAGCTACCTGTCTAATCTCTGCTTTATAGTTTCCAGCTGAAAATAAAAGTCCTACAATCTCATCTCTATTGATAGCGTAGGACATAGCAATACGAAATCTCTTATCATTAAATATCTTCCGCAATACAGGATCAGGATGTACATAATTAAAAACTATTGTTATTGCATTGGCTTCTAATGGGGAACCTAATATAACTCTGTAATTTCCTTTATCCTTATTTTCTAAGAATAAAGGATAATCTTTAAAATCTATCCCTATAGGATGACTTTCCATATCAATTTCTCCACTTATAGCCTTCATCTTTGCTGTTTCTTCACTTACTCCTATCTCTAAAGTAAATCTATCTATATAAGGCAACTGATTACCTTCAGTATCTACTTTCCAGTAATAAGGATTACGTTCCCACACTACTCTAGTAGCCCCAGTGATTGAATTAACAGGTTTCCAAGCACTCAAAACAGGCCTTTCCGGGTTTGCCCATCTATCATTTCTATCTGAAAAAAGTTGATACCAAAAACTAAAACCTGCCTTCTTTGCCATCTCTTCTAGCTTGGCTTTATCTGTATATTTGGGATGAAACTGCATAAGATAATGCTTAGGTGCAAAGATCTCTCCATAAGAAGGATGTGCCAAATCTTCCAAAAATAGAGGATTCGGCTTACTAAATGTAATTCTTATCGTATAAGTATCTATCTTCTCTAACTTCCCAGGCACTCCTCCGATAGAGAACCAAGTAGGGAATACTGGTGTAAGTTCTTTATTATTTATAATATCCTCATACCAGAAAAGTATATCATCAGCAGTAAATGGTTTTCCATCAGACCACTTTACCCCTTTTCTCAGATAAAGAGTATAAATTCTCGCACCACCACTTATCTTCCAGCTCTCAGCTAGATTGGGCAGTATATCCTTAGTATCAGCAGATCTTCGCAGTATTGGATCATAAAGAGTAAGTCTCTCTGTATGTGGTAAATGAATTCTGGTAGCCAAAACAAATCTCCAAGTTCCGCCATATTTACCAACCTTTTCTACCGGAACAATTACTACTGGTTTCTCTGGCAATCTCTTTTCTACTGGTGGTAATTTCCCCTGCTTTACAAGTTCTGTTAGCTGTGGTGCTTCATTAAAGTGAACGATTCTTTTCCCAGTAGCCTTCTCATATTCAGCTGGACTATTATACTGAGAAGGAGAAGGTATCTTCTGGGCAAAAGAAATAGAACCAAAACTTACAAACATACTAAGCAATAAGCTTAACATTACTAACCCTATTAGACACTTTTTCATAATCTCAGACCTCCTCATACATAAATTTTCAGAAATTCTAAAACTTCTTCTAACCTTAACTTTCTAGATAAGAGTTTATTACTTTGCTACCACTTTGAAACCCTTCTAAGGTTACCATCTAAAACTACTCTCTCGAGCTAACTTGACCGAATCACATCTCAAACCTCTTTGATTCCACTATGTTATTTTCTCTAACTTCTAAACACTACTCTCCTTTTTCATCCTTCAAAATCATTAAGAGATCTTTGAAAACTTACTAAATTGTCCTAGCATATGGTAAATCTTCTCTAGGTTTATCATTAAACTTAGATCGCAAATGAATACTCACCTCTGGGCATCCTACTCCTTTCAGCCAATTTAAATACTTTTGATGAAGGTCTTTAGCTACTTCTTTCTTCTCATTAAATATATTATTCTTCTGCATAGGATCTTCTCTTAAATTATAAAGCTCATTCTGCCATTCATCACCGCCATAGATATACAACCACTCTTTAGTACGAATAGAACTTGGACAACGGCATTCATTATCTGTTATATAAGTATGACTTGTAACAGTAAGATCTCTAACCTCTTCTTTTTCTCCTCTTATTATTGGGATCAAAGAACTCCCTTGACAGGTTTCTGGTATACTTATATCAGCTAAATCATAAATAGTGGCTGTCAAATCTGGAGTCTGACAAAGAACTTCATATATCTTCCCTTTAGAGCCATTTGGAAGCTTAATTATTAGCGGTATTTTGGCTATAGTATCATAAAGAGGCCATCGTCTTATAATTACCCCTTCCCTATCTAGTTCAACCTTACCCACAAATCCATGCTCTCCATGATAAAACCCATGATCTGAAGTAAGTATTATAGCTGTATCATCCCATAGTCCCATATATTTAAGCCCTTCCAGCAAAAACCCAAGCCATCTATCTACCATTGTTACTTCTCCTGCATACATTGCTCTCATATGCTTGATCTCTCTTTCAGAGGCATAATTACTTGGAGCATATGCAGGTTCGAAAAGTTCTTCTCCTTCATAATTAGGGTCATACTGGTCTATGTAATATCGAGGCGGATTCCATGGCTCATGTGGATCAAAAGAATCTATCATTAGAAAGAACCTTTTAGCTTTTCTTCCGAAGTTTTCGAGCCATTGATGAGCCCTTTTAAATACCCTAGGTGCAAAGCGATCTTCTTCTCCTTTCCATCTTACCCATTGCTCCATTAAAACCTGAAGTCTCTCTCTAGGAGTACGAAGCTTATTTTCATCTGCAGGTAGAGGTAATTCAATATCAAGAGGATAAAGTGAGACTGGTCCTTGGCCTTTTATAAAATCCACATATTGAAAATGTGAATCAAAAGAGCCTACTGTCATAGTATCGCCAATAAGAGCTGTTACAAATCCTGCCTTATTAAGGGCATCAGTAATTAAATAGTCTTTACTCTGCCAGTTACCTCTCCATGAATGGTAAGTAAAGGTAAATCTACCTGTCAAGATATCTTTACGAAATGGACCTGTAGGAAAACTTGCTGGAAGAAAATGGGTAAATATTATACCTTCTTTTGCTAGCATATTTATATTTGGAGTATAGGCATAACCCCCATAACACCCAACATAATCCTGTCTAAGGGTATCACATATGATAAGTATGATATTTCGAACCATAAAAGATTTCCTCCTAATATCTAAGGGGGAGGAGAAATTTCCATCCCCCTGGTTATTTCCCTATTGCTTAAAGAAAAATTGTTCAGGAAATCCTAAGCAAGGCCATTGATCGACTCCTTCAGGTACATTTCTTAGATTATTTTTAGCTATACATAATAGAGGATAGTCTCCCACAGTCCCAATTAAATAAATGTTACGTTTATGAATATCGATAATTCCTTTTATTGCAGCAGCCCTTTCCTTCTCATTAGTACTAGATATTACTCTATCCCAAAGTTGATATATCCTCTTTATATCTCCTGGAGGTTCTTCTCCGCTTTTCCCACCAGACAAATACCATCTTGCATACTCGGGTATCCATGGAACAGCAGAATGAGTTCCTATCACGTGATCCGGAAAAACCAAGATTCCCCAGGCAGCTGTATTATCAAAGGGGAAAGCTACTATTTCTGGCTCACCCGCTCTGGCACGTGTATAGTAAAGAGTATCCTGTAAAACTTTTATAGCTGTCTTTATTCCTACTTTACTCCAGTAATTTGCAACCATCTCACAAACTGTAACCCAGTCGGAAAATATTGGAGCAACTTCTATAGTAAGATTTAATGGACTCCCATCTGGGAATAACCTAAATCCATCCTTATCTTTCTTAGTAAGTCCTAGAGTGTCTAAAAGTCTATTAGCCTCTTTTGGATTATACTCAGCATAAGCCTTTGCCCATTCGAGACTATAATATGGATCCCTCTTAGAAAGAGAAGCCTGCATAGGTGTTCCTAACCCCAAAAAGACAACCTGATTAATTTCATCGCGATTTATAGCTAAAGATAGCGCTATCCTAAACTTACGATCTTGGAATAATTTCCTCAATTTTGGATCTTTGGTATTTTGATTAAGTGCTATCATAGGCTCTGCAGTTGCAGGTCTAGCCCACCTTAATATTCTATAATTGCCTTTATTCCTGTTTTCCATAAGTGCTGGATAATTAGCCAAGAAAAGATGTCTGGATTGAAAATCTAAATCCCCTGACATAGCCTTTATATTTATTAATTCTGCATTCGAGACTATATCTATAACAATACTATCTATATAGGGGAGCTGATTTCCAGCTGGATCAACCTTCCAGTAATAAGGATTACGCTCTAGAATCACAGGAGAATTAGGAGACGGAACTTTAACTTTCCAAGGGAACATAACTGGTCTATCAATATTTGTTGTCCAATTATTCTTATCAGAGAAGAGCTGATACCAAAAGTCAAACTTCACTTCCTTCGCCATAGCTTCTAGTTTCTTTGGATCTTGATATTTTGGATGAAACTGCTTTAAATAATGTTTGGGCATAAATATTTCTCTTTGGCCAGTAGTAGCCATTCTCTGAATAAAGTCTGGTTTAGGACCAGCAAATGTTATTCTAAGAGTATAGTCGTCAATTTTTTCGAATTTTGCTGGTGTACGCTCTGCTCCAAATGTTAACCATAAAGGGAAAGTTGGAGTAAGTTCTTTATTCCCAATTACATCCTCATACCAGAAGAGAATATCATCTACAGTGAAAGGATTCCCATCAGACCACTTTAGTCCCTTTCTCAGATAGAAGGTAAATACCTTCTGGTCTTTAGATACCTTAAAATCTTTTACTATGTTAGGTATCGGTTTACCAAGACGATACATTTCAGCAGTAAGTAATCCTTGAATAAGTATCTCACTAGCTTCTCCTGCGCCTGTAAAAGCTACCCTCATCTTTCCTCCATATTGTCCAACTTCTTCTAGAGGCTCTACCACTGCTGGTTCTTCGGGTAATCTTTTCTCTAAAGGTGGTAATTTCCCCTGCTTTACTAGCTCAGCTAACATAGGAGCCTCATTAAATTTAGTGATTCTTTTATTAGTAACCTTCTGGTACTCTTGAATAGTACTATACTGTTTAGGAGACAGTACCTCTCCTCCTACACCTACAGGAACAATTCCCAATATAAGGCTTATGCAAATTACTACTAAAAATACAGTATAGAAATATCTCATAATCTCAAACCTCCTTAATCTAAAAGTTTTACAAACTTATCTATACAGTCTTATACCCAAATCTCTCCGACAACCTCATCCCTATATCCTTAACTATCTCTCCTAGCTCTCCTATTCTGTCTAATGTAATTCTAAATGTTGGTCCTGCTATGCCTAATACCCCCACCAGCTTTTCAAAAGAACCAAATATAGGGCTAGCTATTCTTCTTACCCCTATCCTCACCTCCTCGTCATCAAAGGCATACCCTTTTATCCGAATCTCTTCCAGCTGTGCCTTTAAGACCTTCGGATCAGTTATTGTCTTCTCAGTAAAGGAAGGAAGTCCTATATTAGAGAGATAACTCTTTAGAAAATCCTCCCCCATATAGGCTAAATAGACTTTGCCTATTGCTGTACAGTGAAGGGTCTTATATCTACTTCCAGTACGTGCTACAAGTCTTATCGGTTCTGGACTATCTACTTTATCGATATAAAGGATTTCTCCTCTATCAAGGATTGTTAATTCCGCTGTCTCACCTGTAAGCTCTACTAATTTTGTCAAAAATGGCTTTGCTTCGCCTACTAGGTCTAACTGAGAATATACAGTATATCCTAGAGAGAGTAGTCTATATCCAAGTCTATATCTTCCGTCAGAGGAATTTCTAATAAAATCGTAAGCTTCTAATATATTTAGAATCCTAGCTAGAGACGGCCTTGGAATCCCTGTTTTATCTAAAAGTTCTCCAAATGAGAGCCCATCTTTTTCTTTCTCTAAGAGGACTATAATTTTTAAGCCTCTTTCTAATCCTGGTACTAAACTCCTCTCCATTTTAGTCTCATATATGATATTTAAGTTTCATATATATTCTAATACATAAAGATAAGAAGTGTCAACAGGAAGGTATAAAATTAAATGGGCTGACAGATTTTAAAATCTGTCAGCCCATAAGTATCACAAATATTCTTCTTTAGTATAGGTCATCCAGCATTTCATCCCACTCTGTATCATGCGCAAAGTCTAAGAGAGAATAACTTGCCTTTCCGCTAGCAAACTGGGATGCATTGGGTAACCAAATAGATATACCGTGTGAATCAGCCAAATTCGTGCCACTGTGTCCTTCTGCAGTTACTACGTTATTTACAGCAGTCATTACTGCCTGGGCTGCATTCTTTATAGAGGTAGGCATAGAACCATTATCTTTAAGTCTTTTGGCAAAATCATAAAGATCTCTATAATCTGAATAGGAGTAACATTGAGTACTACTTATTATTTCCTTTACCGTTCCCCAAACATTCGGATTACTTCTAATAGCACGAGCTAAGTCGTTGGCTTTATATGCTACCTCTCTTGACCACAGGATCCTAGAAGACTGTGTAACACCACTAACATAAGATGCCATATATTTATTTACTATTATTGTAGGTAGCTGAGATATGTCCATATTAATATTATTCTTTAACTCCGAAAGTATTGTATCATAGGGCCAGCCGTCACCAGGTTCGGTTTCTTGAGAAGTAACTAGATAATATCCTTTGTACATTATTTGATGAGCAACTTCTTCCATCTGCATAAGACAGGCATCCATACCTATAATATGTATAGGTCTATCTATAGAATTAAAAACATTACCCAATTCTACAGTATCTATAGAACCACCGTGGTCATCATAAGAGATACCCTTTATAGCCTCTCCTGCTTTTCTCCTCCAGCCACCTCCATGGTCCCATATGACTAACACATATCTACTTGCAGGATAATTTGTCATCGCCCAATTGATAAAGTTTAATAAGACATTAGGGTCACCAAAGTCCTGCTCATTAAGAGTCTGCAATAACTGTAAACTTCCTTGATTAACCTTGTATCTCCAACAGCCTGATTCATTATATTTATCTAGCTGGACTATAATGTTTAGTTTGTTTGTAGACTCAACAGTTTTCATCTCATCTAAGTCACCTAGGGCTGCACTTTCTAGATTATTATCGCCGTTCATATATACCATAAATGTCCACTTTATATCATTATTAACATGAACATTTATAGTGGGAGATTCTGCGGTCTTTCCACCAGAGGCATACGCTTTAGCCTTTATTGAATAGCTTGTATTAGGGAAAACGGTAGTGTCCCAATCAGTAGAGTACGATGGAGGATAAGCAGTAAGAATAGATGGTAGATATGGACCACCAGTTATAGTAAACTCTACTCTTGTTACACTTGAAGCCAAAGAACCAACTACACTAGCCTTTAATTCGACCATATCACTTACTGTAGTACCATTGGTTGGATTAGTAATAACAACTAACAGCTCTATACAATTTTGACAACTTCCACCTACCTGACCCATAATAAAGACTACTAATACTAAAGCTAAAAACTTCAGAACTAGAGATTTCATCTTTTCCACCTCCAATAAGATTTAAAGACCTTTAAACTACACCCCTTTAAATAGCAAACTTATATTTTAAACTTCTCTTGAATTTTCTAAAGGCAATATCTTGAAAGGGAAATTATTTGAAAAGCTATTTAAATAGGCTAACTAAGTAAAACTAAAATTTAAAGATATCCTATTTTATATATTTTTTATCCTATCACCTCCTCGAATAACTTTTATTCACATTATACCTCTCCAATATAAAATGTCAACAGATACTAATAATTACGAGACAAAAATATAAATTTTATGCCGCAATCATTTTACTTCCAATCTGCTTGAAGTCTCCCCGATACTCCTTTTCGTCCATCATAAGATGAGAATCGAGATCACAGAAATCAAAACATCCTATTCCACAAGCAAACTGAACACTCTGGTTAATACCGATGCTTGATTCACTTACACAGCCTATCATCAATCTTATACCAGCTAATTTTGCCAATTCAACTATGGCTATTGCATCTGATATACCGCTTTTCATAAGTTTTATATTAATCATATCTATAGCTTCTTCTTTGATCAGTCTAAAGGCATCATATCTTGACCTCACAGATTCGTCTGCACAGACAGGAAAGGGAGAGTTAAGCCTGACATATTTTAGCCCTTCTAGGTTATGTCTATTAACAGGCTGTTCAAAGACTGCTATATCAACCCCATTAGAGTATAACTTTTTTGCAAAATAAACAGCCTCCTTAGGTGTATAATTCTCGTTAGCATCAACTATATATTTACAGCCTTTTGTAAGCTTATAGATTTCATAAATTGCTTCCAAATCATCATTAAGGTCTTCTCCAACTTTTATTTTTATAACATTAAAACCTTCTTTATATATCTCTAAAGCCTCTTCAATTCTCTCTTCCATAGGTCTAACAGAGACAGTTCTATCTGTCTCTATCTCATTTCTAGCCCCTCCAAAGTATTCCCATACCTTAATTCCACACTCTCTGCAAAATGCATCAATTACCGCAAACTGTACGCCTGCTCTAAGGCTAGGAGAAGATATAAGCTTATCTGTAATGTTAAAAATCTCCCTATAATGTCTAGTATCCTTATCCAGAATCATATCTTTAACTTTTTGTCTTAAAGATAGTATAACCTCGGGAGTCTCTCCACTTATCCTAAATGAAGGGGCAGATTCTCCATACCCTGTAATACCGTTTTCAGTAATTATTTCTATCTCGACATTCTCCGTCTGAGAAACAGAGCTGTATGCAATGCAAAAAGGTCTCTTATATTTATACTCTTTAACAGTGAAATTAATTTCTCTAATCTTACTCATAGCTCCTCCTAGTTATTCTTCTGCCATTACAACCCTTACTACTCCTACATCGGGATGGACCCACACTCCAAAATCACTCTCATCTCCGCTTCTTTTCCTAATTACAACCCAATCCCCGTTAGTGTCAAAGAAACCTTCCTCTACAGAAAGGTAATTTATGCTTCTAGATTTTATAAAATCACTACTATAGAAAACTGACAGCGGAGCTCTAAGCATATCCTTTCTGTATAACAAAAGTCTAAATCCTCCGCCTAATACATAGAATTCTCCATCATCAGCCTGAATTACTAATCCCCTTCCCCTCTCTTCTCTTAATTGATCCCTATGACGAAAATCTAAAAAACCAGTAGTCGGATCAACTTGATGTGTATACGGGTCTAACTGGAAGAATTTAACAAAACCAACATATCTACCTAAATCTAACCTCTGCTCACTCATATACTCTTCCTGTATTACAGAATGAATCCTGCCAGTAGCATGATATTTAGTAATAAGAGGCAGGACAGAAGATAATGCCTTAAAGCTATTAACTATAGGCTTTGCTGAGGATTTTACTAAAAAATTCTCGTCTAGAATGCTTTCTATACCAAAGATATGAAATCCGATAGCATTATAATCGGCAATAGCTCGAAACATATTAAGCGAATTACTCTCATCTATAGATGACTCTGGGATAAAAAGCGGATTGTCTTCTCTATTATAGAGTTCACAAAAACTACAATAACTGTTATGATTACGCACATAGATATCAGGAGCAATAAGGTCTATACTCTTTGCTGTCCACTTCCATATATCTAACACTTTAGGAACTGCCCCACCAGATGGATAATTTACCCCAGGGATATCCCAATTAGTAGCCAGCCAAACATTTACATACATAGGGATACTGTAAATTCTCTTTCCCTCTTCAGCTATTCTATCTATATACCTAGCTATACTCCAAGCAGTAAAGAACTCTTCTGCATCATATCCAAATAGTTCCTGCCAAGAGCCCTTATCCCTAGCTCCATTTTCCTTCCATATGCTATATACCACACTATTAGGACTATCTTTTATAGACCTAATTAGGTCTTCAGGTACCAAATCTTGGAATTCTCCTTCTGCTTCTTCACTATAATCTCTCTTTGTTCCACCCATAATGCCTGGTTCATTTTCTACCTGAACTGCAATTACTGTATGATGCCTTTCATCTATACTTCTTATATGTTGCATTAATTTAGAGAATGCTTTCATATCAGCATTTAGATTGTCCTTACAGTGAGACGAGAGTACAGAAGTAGATATCCCTTCTCTAGTAATTACCCTCTTAAATCTTCTCGGGTCATTCTTTATCCAAGAAGGGGTATACTTCATTGTTCCATTTTTCCATGTGCCAAACCAGAGTAATATCAGCTTTAACTTATGTTTTCTCGCTTCCTCTATTATCTGATCTACTATAGAAAAATCAAAATATCCTTCTTTTGGCTCTACAAGTTCCCAATATATTGGGATTTCGGCGGTATTGGCATTTATTATTTCTAGAGCTTTCCAAGCAGTCTCTAACTCTTTTATATTATAAGCACTAGAATTATGAACCTGCCCACCCAAAGGGAAGAAAGGTTGACTATTAACTTCAAAAATTGTCCTTATAGACATATTCTACCTCCACTAAAATTATCTCTAAGAATACACAATTATCCCTACAACTCCGGCTAGGATAAGTATTAAAATAGGGTCTAACTTTTTGGTCCTTAATATAACAAAACTTACTATACCGATAATCAAACCTTTTACCTCAGTAATTCCTCCACCCTTTATCAAAGAATAAGCAGCAGAGGCGATCAAGGCTACTACAGCTGGTCTCAAACCCTTTAGTGCACTATTTACCCAAACATTTGTCTCAAATCTCTTTAAGAATCTAACCACAATAAGAACAAGTATCACAGGAGGAAGGCAGACAGAGACTGTAGCAACGGCAGAACCTATAATTCCACTTACTTTATAACCAACAAATGTAGCAGCATTAATGGCTATAGGTCCTGGTGTAAGCTGAGAAATAGTAACTACCTCTAGAAATTCTTTGTGGGTAAGCCAGTGTAAATTGTTGACTATCTCCTTCTCTATAAGAGGAAGTATTGCATATCCGCCACCAAATGCAAAAAGACCTATCTGGGCAAATGCTAAGAAGAGTCTAATTAGAATCATTCTTTTCTCCCAAAATTATCCCCAATATACCTGATGTTAATATAGCCAGTATGGGATGTATTCTAAAATAGATAAGTATAAAGAATAAAACTAAAGAAATTACAATTTCCCTATACCTCTTTAAGGCGCTCTTACCTATATCTATTACAGCGCTTACAATGAGAGCAATAATAGCAGGATTTGCCCCTTTAAAGAAATTCTGCACTACCTTAAGCTCTCGAAATCTTAAAAAGAACATAGCTATAATCAGTATAGAAAGAAAGGAAGGAAGTATAGCCCCAGCTAAAGCCATTATTGAACCAAATATTCCGCAAAGCTTATACCCGACAAAAGTGGCGGTATTTATAGCAATCGGACCCGGTAGACTTTGAGATATCGCTATCCCATCTATAAAGTCTTCCGAAGTAAGCCAGTTCTTTTTTTCTACTACCTCACTCTTTATAAGAGGAAGCATAGCATAGCCTCCCCCCCAAGTAAACGCCCCTATCTTAAAAAACACAGTAAAGATAGAAAGAACTAAACTTAATTTAGACCTTGCGTCATCTTCTACCTTCATAAATACTCCTAATTAAACTTTTATATCCATTATAATCTAAATATCAAGATCCATAGGCTCCTATAAAGGAGAAAAAAATAATCTCTTCAAATGGATAGATAAAATACTCGTCTTACAAAAGAAAAGATGAACTTTTAAGCATGACATAGACGTCTTGGTAAAGTGCTATCCTGTGATATATATGCATCGGTAAACTGTAAAATCAAATTCTTCTTTATCTCCTGATACTCAGGTTTCCACCAAAGATTAAATAGTTCTTGGGGGTCTTCCTTAAGGTCAAATAGCTCTCCATAGTTTTGTCCTTGATATATAGTTATCTTATATCTGTCTGTAATAAAGGTTCTTAGCCTTAATCCTAAATAATCCTCATCATTTTCCACTATTACATACTCGTTTACTTTCTCTGTCTTTCCCTCGAGAATCTTTCTAATGGACTTACCTGGCCATGGTGGAAGCATACTAGGAGCTTCTGGCTCTTTAGGCAATTCTCCTTCAGGGATAGGGACATCACACAAATCTAAAATTGCTGGAGCAAAGTCTATTTGACTTACTAGACTTTTAACAACTTTTCCTTTAGAGAAATGTCCAGGGAAGCTCCATATGAATGGAATTCTAAGGAGTCCTTCAAAATGAAATGGACCTTTCCTAATCATCCAATGATCTCCCATCATATCTCCATGATCAGACATAAATATAACTACTGTATTTTCTCTTAAGCCAAGCTTTTCTAACCTTTTCATAATTCTTCCTATCTCATTATCTACAAAACTTATCATTCCATAAGTTAAGGCAATAATCTCTCTTATATGTTCGTCTGGCATCTTAGATGGTCCAAAAAGACCACTTACTAAAGGAGCCCCCTCTTCATAGATTTTTCTATAGAAAGGAGGTAAATCTTCTAACTCTCCCTCTCTTCTTATAGGTAAAGGAATATCCTTCGGATCATACATATAGCACCATGGAGCAGGGACACTATAAGGATGATGTGGGTCAGGAAAAGAGCACCATAAAAAGAAGGGTCTAGAATCTTCTTTAGCCCTTTCTAAAAACTCTATTGCACGGTCTGCTATCCAACGATTATAATGTAACTCTTCAGGTAAAGACATCTTATAGCATTGATCTGCTCCGCTAGGTTTTTCTAATGCATTTTCTCGGAGAAGTAACTTCTCTGAACCTGGATAATTTTCCTTAAGCCAATTTAGATAATCTCCAAATACATAGCTTACATGTCCGCCAACAAATTCGACCGTCTCAAAGCCATAATAGGGAGTTGGCATCTTCCTAATCTTTTCATTAATCCACATCCATCTTGATTCGGGAAACTTTTCTGGCTGTAAGGTCTCAGGGTCAACCCCTCGCGGAGTATCAAAGGTATTCAAATGTAGTTTACCTATAGAGTGTGTTCTATAACCAGCTTCTCTTAAAGCTTCGACCATTGTCGGAATATCTCTAGAGAGAGGTATACCATTTGTTCTTACATTATGCCCCCTAGGTGTTCTACCGGTAAAAAGGGTTGACCTTGCAGGCATACAAAGAGGGTTAGAGACATAAGCACGTTGAAAGACTATTCCACTCCTAGCGATATCATCGATATTAGGAGTTTTAACTATAGGATTTCCCATACAACCTAAGTGATCTGCTCTTTGTTGGTCAGTAATAAAACATAAAATATTTGGCTTTTTATAGTAATTGGGCATAAAAACTTTCCTCCTTCTTTATCTGTTTTATTCTAATAACTCTTGTGGTAGGGGCTAGTTAACCCCTACCACAAATTAAGTAATAATCACTTATCTGTCAAAGAAATACTGTTCTGGTGAGTATAGGACTCCAAAGAAATAGTCCCAAGTCCAAAGCCCTTTTTCTGGAATATTCCTTAAATCCTTATTTACTACTATAGGCTGAGGGACTAAACCTATAGTTCCTATCGCCCAAAGATTTTCTGCATTAGAACGCCATATTTCCTTAGCTGCTTTTAGTTTTTGAGCTTTATCAGTACTAGTCTGAATCAATTTATATAAATCCATAATTCTCTTTATTTCAGCTGGGGGTTCTTCTCCTGCCTTTCCTCCTGAGGTATACCAGAGGAGCCATTGAGGTGCCCATTCTTGCATTACTCCTATCGGAGATACATAAGACCCAGTTTCCCACAAAAGTTCTGTATGCATATCCGCATGCCATAGTCCAATATCGTGCTCTCCAGCTTGTCTAGCTCGTACCATATAAAGTTGTCTATCTATCTGTTTAAAAACTATTCTTAGCCCTAGCTTATCCCATTGTCTCTGAACCATTTCACATATAGTAATTTTCGCTGCTCCAGCCGCTGCTGGTGTAAACTCTACAGTAATCTGTAAAGGTTTTCCATCTGGTCTTAATCTGTATCCATCTGGACCTTTTCTCAACCCTATTTCATCCAAAAGCTTATTAGCCCTCACTGGATCATATTTAGTATATGCCTTTGCATACATATCAACATAATATTTGGACTCCTTCGGAATTACACATAGTTGCATAGGTGTCCCATAACCTAGAAAGGCTACCTGATTTATCTCATCTCTATTCATACCTAGAGAAAGAGCTATCCGAAATCTTCTATCTTGAAATATCTTGCGCATTACTGGGTCCTTATGATTCAGATTCAAGTGAAAAGAAACTACTGCTGGATAACCTAAATTCCATATTAATACTCTTGTATTACTCTTCTTCTCATTCTCCTTATATACAGGGTAATGATCAAAGGCTGTACTAAAACCAGCAAAGTCTGCTTCTCCACCTATTACTTTCATATTGAATACCTCTACACTTTCTACCAATTTTGCATGAATTTTATCAATATAAGGTAATTGATTTCCTGCAGTATCTATCTTCCAATAGTAAGGATTTCTTTCCAGAAAAGACTCCGTGCCACTTCTAGATTTCAATTTAAATGCTCTAAGTACAGGAATATCTATATTTATTAAAGGTTCTCCATAGTAAGAAGATGCCTTGGCACTAAAAAGTTGATACCAATAATCAAAACCTTCCTGTTTGGCTAATTTCTCAAGTTGTTCTTTCGCTGTGTATCTTGGATGAAATTGCTTTAGATAGTGTTTAGGAAGGAAGAAGTTCCCTTGATTACCATTATTATGTGCTAAACGTGTAAGGATGACCGGGTAAGATTCGGCAAATTGAAGTCGAACAGTATGATCATCTAATTTTTCTATTTTTACTAACTTTCCACCAGGGGACCATGCTATTGGTTTCACTGGAGTTAATTCATCGTTCAATAGGACATCTTCATACCAGAACATAATATCGTCAGCTGTGAAAGGAACACCGTCTGACCATTTTATACCTTTACGAAGATATATAGTTAAAGTCTTAGCATCAGGAGAAAACTTCCATCGTTTAGCTATATTAGGGATTATAGTCTTTCCATCTCTTGCTATTCTAAAAATACACTCTTCTCCCGTCATAGAACCTACATCTTGCCAATTTCTTGATTCTGTATATACAACTCTAGCTGTTCCCCCATATTTACCAATTTCTTCCAGTGGTTCGACTACTAATGGCTCTTCCGGCAATCTCTTTTCTACCGGCGGAAGTTTACCTTGCTTTACAAGTTCTGCTAACATTGGAGCTTCACTGAATTTAGTAATTTTTTTGCCGCTTATTCTTTCATATTCAGAAATAGTAGCGTACTGTCCTATAAGTTTCCAATTCTTCTGAGTTTGGGCAAGTAATACCTCTATACTGTTTAGAAACATACCAGTAACTAAAGAAACAACTACTAAAACCAAAAACCACTTTCTCATACTCTTATACCTCCTAACATTAGATTTTTAGCTAAATGGACTAACTAACTTACACCCTTATTAAACCTCATCTTCTTATAACCCTTTTCACATAAATGCATTCTGATATAACATACTAAAATGTCTTAGTTTTATCTATACCTTATCACTTCCAATCGTATTCTCCTTATAGAGCTTAGAAGTCTCTTTAATTAAGCAGAGCTAAGATCTTCTTATCAGTTATTATACTTATCGGTCATCTCTCTTTCAAGCTGAATGTCATTAGGTGGAATATCACCTTTTAATAGAGGATCATTAGTGGTTCTCATCCACTCATCTAAAATACTTCTCAGTTCATCTGCTATAAGTTTATACTCCGGTAAGTTAATAACATTTGTCCTTTCCCATGGGTCTTTATCTAAATCGTAAAGTTCTTCTCTGTCTCTAACATAATAATAACACTCTTCAAACATACTATAACCTGCTTTACCCATGAAGATGTCTCTTGGAAGATATACTTTTGGTCTCTTCCCAAAATTCCTAATATACTTAAATCTCTCAGTCCTTACAGCTCTTATAGGGTTATATCTATCATGCCAGGTCAATTCAGCAAAGATATAATCTCTCTTTTTATATCCTTCCCCATTAATCAGCGCTAAAAAACTTCTCCCATCCAAAACTTCTGGGACTCTACCTCCCGCAAACTCTATATATGTAGGCAGAAGGTCCACATTTGAGATAAGCTCATTATATTCTTTTCCACCCTCATACCTACCCTTCATATACATAATTAGAAAAGTCCCTATACCTGGATCATAGCACATACCTTTAGCCCTAGGCATTGCAATTCCATGGTCAGTAGTAAGAACAAGGAGAGTGGTATCTAGGGGATTTCTCTCTTCAAGAAGATCAAATATTTTTCCTATATATTCATCTTCCTTTTTAATAAGACCATTCAAATATGCAATATCTTCTCTTATCCCCTGTTTATCTGGTAAATATGGAGGGACCTCTACCTCTAAAGGATTATCTGGATTATACACATTACCACTTTTGTAATCTGTATATGGTCTATGGGCTCCTACAGTTCCTATATTTATAAAGAATGGCCTACCTTTAGAAACGATGCTGTCAATATTCTCTCTTAAAGCAGAGTAACAAGACTCTATATAAGGAGAGACAGCAATAATATTCTTATAACCAAGTGAAGATTCTTCGCCCCTTGGAGCTTCATGTTGAAGCCCAATAAGATAGGTCTCATAGCCAAGCTCATTTAGATATTGAGGGAGTTTCTTTACTTCACTATTTAATCTCCAACCTAAATGGGCAAGACCTATAAGTCCATTATTGTGTGGATAAAGTCCTGTAAGGATACTCCCTCTACTAGGAGAGCAAGTAGGACATGAACAGAAATAATTGTTAAACTTGATCCCTAGCGAGGCAATCCTATCATAGTGGGGAGTATCAACTTTTACCTCATAACATCCTAAATGTCTTCCCATATCATGCCCTATAATATGGATGATATTAAATCTTTCATTCTCCATTATTACAATACCTCCTTAGAACCGTTTCTATTCTTCAGTTATGTCTGGTCCAAAGTCTAGAAACCTTAAAGTCCAATAATGGGCTCCTACAAGAGTCTTATCATCTGTTTCTCTAATGATTTTCCACATTTTTTTAATCATACTTTTCCTAATGTCATAATATTTAGCTTCATCGAAAAGATTATACATTTCCCCTGGATCCTCTTCGAGGTTATATAGCTCATCATAATCAAATCCATTAAAGATAAACTTGAATGGCCCATTCCATACTATTCTTTGGGTAAAGAAATAACGTTGTCCGTGAAATTCAGCAAATGTAAAATTTTCCCAATGGCATGAATCTAGATCTCTAATCAGAGGTAAAAGAGAGGGAAAATGAGTCTTAGGGAGAGATCTACAGCCTACTAATTCAAGGATAGTCGGTCCTATACTACCAATGTTCACGATATGACTGCAAATATTCTTTTCTAAAGACAAATTAGGAATTCTAACAACAAAAGGGACTCTATAAACTTCTTCGTATGGTGTAACACCTTTTGTAAGCAATCTATGTCCCCCCATCATATCTCCATGATCTGAAAGAAAGACTATTATTGTATTGTCAAAGTAACCTTTCTTTTTAAGTACTTCTAACAATCGACCAATTTGAGAGTCGATAAGAGAACAAGAGGCATAGTAACATCTTGTTGCTTCTGCAAAGTCTTTCCACTCTAAATCTTTCCAAACTTTTTGCATTCTCTTCAAAATATTAGGTTTATTAACAAGGCTATCCTCGAAATTAATAGGAGGAATGATATCATCAAGATTATATAACTCATAGAATTCTTGATGAGCTATATATGGATCATGAGGCTCTGGTGTACTAACAAACAGACACCAAGGTCTATTAGGAGATAACTTCTTTTCAAGATATTCTATCGCTTTAGAAAAAATAAAATATGGACGACTAGCCTCTACCGGCTCATCTGTCACCCCATAAAGTAATTGCTCTCTGTAACCGTTTCCACCCAACTTCTTTCCGTATATAATGTTGTAAAAGGGAGGAAAACCTAAACTTTGCCTATAATTTTGGTAGCCCTTCTTTACGGTATCTATCTCCTCTGGCTCTTCATAATAATCAAAACCAAACATCTCAAGTCTTCCTGATCTTTCCACATGCCATTTCCCTAAGTAAGCAGTCTGATAACCACTATCTCTCAATATTTGTATCCAAGTTGGTAAAGAAGTATCATATTCTGCTCGATGTTTATCTACAGTATGTGTACAATCATACATTCCATGAGAATGTGGTAAAAGACCTGTGAGAATAGAAGCACGGGTAGGTGAACAAATGGCATTTGGAGTATAAGCTCTAATGAAGTTTATTCCTCCTTTACTAAGTTGATTAATTGTTGGCATTTTACATACCGCCTCTGGCGAAACTGTTTTAGCCTGTTGTTGATCAGTAATTATCATCAGTATGTTTGGTCTGTTATCATTAATCTGTTTTTCCATCTCTGTTCCTCCTTTAGCTCAAAATCGCTACTACTTAGGGTATCCCCTAGTAAATCTCTTCATCCAAGATAAAAACTAAAATTAACAAGTCTTGTTAAGTAATATAATTCTCTCACTTAACAATATTACTTATCCTATTTATTCTTCTTACGATTCTAGAGGATACCCCGTTTCCCTCATAACTTAACCAATAAAATTCTTACTTCTGCCTTATAAAGAACTGTTCCGGATAAGCATTTGCAGGGGACTGAAGTAAATCGTCCCAAATTAAGCCATCCGGAACATTTCTAAAGTTATTCTTTACTACAAGTGGTTGAGGTAGTTCTCCAACAGTTCCAATCATATATAACTGATCTCTATGGATATCAAAAATTTTTCTAAAAAGCTTATCCCTTCGGTCTCTATTGGTCTCACTCTTTACCTGCTCCCAAATATCTATAATTTGTTTTACTTCTTTAGGTGGCTCTTCACCAGACTTACCTCCTGAAGTATACCAAACAGAATACATAGGACACCAACGAGCAGCAACAAGAGCATAAGGAACAAAATGTCTAGGATCTACTATAATTTGGGAACATCTATCTAGGTTCCATACAGCTACTTCATGCTCTCCTGCTTGAGTCCTAGTAGTATATAGAGATCTTTCTTCATACTTTAGTGCTGCCTTTATACCTATAGCCTGCCAGTATTTAACTATTAACTCTAGCACATCTGCAGTAGTAGCTGCCGGGAAAATACAATACTCTATAGTTAACGTCAAAGTCTTACCATCAGGTCTAAGCCTAAATCCATCTTTATCTCTCTTATTTAGGCCAATTTCGTCTAAAATTCTATTAGCCCTAGCAGGGTCATATTCAGCATAGGGCTTCTCATCTTGTGGTTTAAAATATGGAGATTGACTAATTATACTCGCCTGACGAGGACGACCAAGTCCATAATAGCAGATCTGATTTATCTCTTCTCTATTTATGGCCAAAGATAGTGCAATTCTAAAACGTTTATCCCTAAATAAGTTTCTCAAAACAGGGTCTTTTACATTTTGATTTATATGTAAAACCGGATCTGCTCCTACACCAGTTGTCCATTTTAATACTCTATAATCTCCTTTACTACGGCTTTCCATTAAAAGAGGATAATTTAAGGGACTGAGATGTCTTCCTTGCATATCTATTTCGCCAGAAATACACTTCATAACTATCACTTCTGTATTCTCAACCAAGGCGAAAGTTACACGATCTATATAAGGTAGTTGCTTCCCATCAGGATCAATCTTATAGTAATAAGGATTTCTCTCTAAAACAAAAAGAGGAGAAGAGGGAGAGTTAGTTGCCCGCCAAGGATAAAGTACAGGTAATTCCGGATTTTGAAGCCAATTATTTATAAAACTAAAAAGTTGATACCAATTTTGAAAACCTTTCTCTTTTGCCATACTAGTTAGTTTATCAAGAGGTACATAATCCGGATGATACTGACTCAAATAATGTTTTGGAGCTAAAAAATCTCCATAATATGCATGTCTCAAGATAAATAATGGATATGGTTTGTTGAAAGTAATCTTAAAGGTATAAGTATCTACTTTTTCGATAACAGGAGGAGTTCCACTTACTGTTAGCCATTCTGGAATTACTGGAGTTAACTCTTTGTTAAGAAGAATGGACTTATACCAGAATACGATATCATCCGCAGTAAAAGGTGTTCCATCGGACCACTTCAATCCTTTTCTCAAATAAAAAGTAAAACTCTTACCATCTTTAGACATTATCCACCTTTTAGCTAAATCCGGTTCAAGTTTTGTTCCGTCATAATTAAAACGTACAAGTCTTACATAGGCAGAAATTTTATTTGGATTAGGTGAATCTGAAAGACCCGTCCAAGCCCTTCTCCATGTTCCACCGTACTGTCCAGATTCCTCCCAAGGAATTACTACAACTGGTTCTTCTGGTAATCTTTCCTTAACAGGAGGAATTTTCCCTTGTTTCACTAAAGTAGACAACTCAGGAGCCTCTTCAAACTTAACAATCTTTTTCCCAAAAATCCTCTGAAAATCAGTAAAATTGTACTGTCTAACCTCTGTTTTACTTTTCTCCTGAGTAAAACCTATAGAGATACAACTAGATATTAAAGTAATAACCAACATAAAAGTTATTAAATTTTTCATAATATCGCCTCCTATAACAATCATTTATTTTTATAGATCTCACAAAAAATTTAACTTTACTTCCCCTTTAGGTTAACTGAACTGAAATTTCTTTAAAACTTTTACAGTTAATTCTACTTTTCTAGCATTCTCATCCCTTTCATTTAAATTAAGTTAAGTAATATTTACCCAAATAGGTGAAGACCAAACCATTTGTCCATTTAATTGGCTTACTCGAATATAATAAAAATTGTTTCCTTTAGGAGGCTCATCATCTATAAATTCAAAAAGAACTTTATACCCAACTTCAGGTACAGCCCGTTCTATTTTAACTTTATAAGCATTATGCCAATAAATATCGGGATTCTCTATATCATCAGGTTTAACTCCGAATCTCATCTCAATATCTTGTTGTACATCTTCTAACATAGCTAAAATATGAGTTTTTTGAAAAGCCTCTTTTAGGGTAAATTCAAGAGTCTTACCTTCACATCTTAATATAAACCTACTATCTAGGCTTCCTTCAACTTCCAATATAATCTGTTGGATGTTTTTATCTGTAGCCTCTTTAACTCTTCTCTCAGTAGTAAGATCATACTTTATACGGTTTTCCTCTTTAAAATCTACTTGTTGGTCTCTTAGAGAAAAGCATCCTTCTACATTAAGAATTCTACCACCTTGAATAGAAAAATCACCGTGCCAATTTTTATAAGTTTCACTACCGTAATGATAAAGCCACTCAGTTGGCCCAAAACCGAAAATTAATCTTAGCTTTGCACGATGCTTAGACTTATCGTTCGAGATATCCCAATTACCATTATGACAATAGGTATAAATTACTCTATTATTTCTAATAATCTCAATCCGATCTAAAGGAGCACAGGCGATGACTTTCCCGTGAATCCTCAAGGGACCAGAAGCTTCAAAAACATCACCCATAAAATGCTCATTAATATAAAAGAAAAGAATTATACGGTCTCCTGTTACCCCATAGACACGACGAGACATAAAAGCATTCCAAATCTCTTCTCTAGTAAGTTCTTTTGCAAAAACAGCAGCTAAACCTTGCCCCCAAGCACCAGCTTTACCTTCATGGTTATCGCTAGAGGCAATAATACCTAAACGATATCCCCTAGCAAGACCCTCTTGAACAGATCCTCCCGAAACACGAGGACCCATAGAACCGTTTATATTAAGAGTAAAAGGAGTCCAACACCCTTCTGAAGAACCATGGCTAGAAAAGATCTCTACAAAAGGAGAAATTTCATCATCATGATAGTTCCAATCCTTACCTCTCTGATGAACTTGATAAGCAGTATGATGCGGAATAGCTATCCCATGTCTTTTTCTAAGATTATCAAAAAGGGTTGGGAGGTCTACACTATCATCTAAAGGATTGTCTTCATCAAAGTAAAAGACATTATGGTCCCCATAATAGGTACGATTACCATGCCATTCGTATCCAGCAAAGGTAACAAAGGTCCCAGGTAAATAGAAATCACGGACCACTTGTTTAATAAGCTCCCAACCTTTTAGAAATTCAGGGCGATTATGCCAAGATTCAAGCCATATACCTTCCTTAGTTTGATAAAAGTCCATAGGATAATAAGCAATAGGTAAAAAATCTAAATGCTCTTTAGCATCTTTGAATATCTCATTTAAATTTTCTAGATGGCTTAGGTGTAAATTACAATGTAAGTCCCCCAAAAAAACTTTGTAATCTTCAATCATCTAGCATGTCCCTCCTTCTCACATTAACTTGCCAACTATATCATCGTCTTTCTCTTCAAACATAGGTGCAGGGTCTTGAACAAAACCCCTGCCTGGTACAGGAATTGCTCCTTTAAGTATTGGGTCGTTATTCTCTTTCATCCATCTTTGTAATTTCATCTTAAGATCTTCTAAAACTGATAAATATTTAGGATCTTTAGCTAGATTAGATAACTCATTTGGATCATTCTCTAAGTCGTACAGTTCTTCCTTCTCCCTTAGCTTTGTATAATAAGAATCTCCTAAAGATTTTCTGGTAAGGCTCTCTTCTATATCTAAAGGTAAGGGTAAATACGGCCATACTCCTCCTATAAAATTCCTTATGTATTTAAATCTATTGGTTCTTATACATCTCATAGGATCATATATATCATGCCAGTCTTTCTGAGCGAATATTTCTTCCCTCGGTTCATAGGTCTCTCCATAAAGTAGAGATTTAAAACTTTTACCTTGAAGAGATCTTGGTATCTCTGTACCAGTTATATCAAGTATAGTTGGTAAAAGATCAATATTACTTAGCAATTCATTATATACTTTACCCCCAACAAGTTCTCCTTTAGGCCACTTCATTATTAAAGTGGTCTTTATTCCAGAATCGTAGAGAGTAGATTTTGCTCTTGGAAAAGCTATCCCATGATCAGTAGTAAATATCAAAAGTGTATCCTCTTCCTTCTTGGCTTTCCTTAAAGCTTTTAATATCTCCCCAACATAGTAATCAGTTTCTAATATTGAACCATAAAACATTGCTAAATCTTCTCTAACTTCTGTAGTATCTGGTAGATAAGGAGGAACAATTACGTCTTTAGGATTAACTTTCTTATAAAGTTCCCATGGTCTATGAACTTCAAATAAGCCTATACAGACAAAAAATGGCTCTTTCGTATCTTCTTTTTCTAAAAAAGATACTACTTTAGGAACGATCTTTCTTGCTAAATGTGGTGGATCATTCCAACCAATAACATAATCATATCCTAAGGACCTTGGGTCTCGTCTCTCATGTTGAAAACCAAAAAGATAAGTAGAATAACCTATTTCCTTCAGATACTGAGGCAAAGTCTTCTCTCTGTATGATAATTCCCACCCCCTATTTACTAACCCCATAAAGCCATTTTTAGCCGGATATTTACCTGTCATTATGCTTCCTCTACTTGGGCTACATAGAGGTGCAGTAGCAAAATAGTTTCTAAAAATAATTCCTTCTTGAGCTATGGAATCTATATTAGAAGTTGCCAAAGATAAATTGCCATAGCAACTCAAATGTTGTCCTAAATCGTGACAAATGATCATTAGTATATTGGGCTTCATATTCCTCTCTTTCTCCTCTCTATGATCTCTTCTGCAAAGCCTTTTAATATTCTCTCTAACTCTTCCCTTATTCGAGGTTCGTCTTCTACTATATTATTCTTCTCCCAAGGATCTACCTTCAGATTATAGAGTTCCGGTCCTCTAGAACCGTCTATAAAGAGATGAAAACTATAATCCAGATTCCTTATCGTCCAAGATTGTTTATAGTGTCCTATGAAGGCGTATTCTCTTATCTTATCCGTTTCTCCCTTTATAAGAGGTAATATACTGTGACCCTCTAAAAGAACTCTCTTAGAATATAACATCATATCTTGAGGGAACGACCCAGTATTAGCTGGAGCCAAAAAGTCTAAAGTGAGAGAATCCTTATCTATATCCAATATGTCTAGTATAGTTGGCATTAAATCAGTAGTTTGGACTATAGATTCTATAACTTTACCTCCTGCAACTCCTGGATACTTTATAATTAGAGGAATATGAACCAATTCTTCATAATTCCATGGTCTTGCTTTTCTTATAATTCCATGTTCTCCAAACGGCTCTCCATGATCAGATGTATAAATTATTGTGGAATCATCATATAGACCAAAGGATTTTAAAGCTTCTAAAAATACACCCACCCACTTGTCAACAAATGAAACTTCTCCATGATATAAGGCAACAGTATGTCTAAGTTCTTCTTCAGACATGTATCCTTCTACTATTCCAGGTACGGGATCTATAAGTTCTTTGCCAGAATAATTAGGATCATACATACTTCTATATGGCTCAGGAGGGTCCCAAGGTTCATGAGGGTCAAACGCATCTATCCATAGGAAAAGCCTATCCTTTTGCTTCTTAACTATCCTTTCTAACCATTCTATTGCAGATTTGAATACTCTAGCCACACAATAGTCTTCCTCGCTTTTATACCAGAATACATTTTTGAGATACTGCTCGAACCTAGGTCTCCATAAAGAGTCAGAGGAATCACCTCTTAATCTATGATATCTAGATATATCTACAGGGATATCATCTACAATCCAAGGGTCGTACTCTTGCCCTCTCACCCAAACTACTGTATCAAAGCCTCTACCGCAGTTATATACTGGCTTATGCATATGATAGGTATCTGAAACAAGACATGAAGTATATCCCCTATTCCAAAGCACTTCGGCTAAAAGTAGATCGGAAGATTCAAATGGCTGCCATCCACGAACAGGGAATGTATACATCCCTGTCCACCATGTTGTCCTAGTTGGAAGAGTTGGTAAACCTTCACTATAAGCATTAGTAAATAATACTCCGTCTTTCGCTAACTTATTTATATTTGGAGTTTTAACTTTACTACCATAGCATTCTAAAGCGTCTTTTCTCATACTATCAGTAACAATAACAAAGACGTTCATATCAATTTATCCCTCCTATCCTTTTATACCACTTAATACTATGCCCCTTATAAAATATCTTTGAAGTAAAAAGAAAATTGCAAGTACCGGAATAGTCATTAAAGTTGAAATAGCCATAAGATAGCTCCAATCCACCTCATACTGTCCCTTAAAAGTATTAAGAGCTATTGCAAGTGTATATAAATTAGGACTATGGAGGTACAAGAGAGGATTTATAAAATCATTCCAAGTATTAAGAAAAACAAATATAGCTACAGTTATAAGTGCAGGTTTCACTAAAGGAAGCATTATGCTCCAATATATCCTATATGGACTGCAACCGTCTATATAAGCAGCATCATCAAAAGAGGAGGGTATAGTCATAAAATACTGCCTTAAAAGGAAGATAAAGTAAGGTGGACCAAAATAGAACCTTATATATAAGGGTTTGAAGCTATCTATCCAACCTATTTTACTAAATATCATATATAAAGGTATCATTGTAACCTGTGGAGGTAACATCATAGTACTTAATATTACGAAGAACCAAAAATCTCTCCCCTTCCATCTTAATCTAGAAAAAGAGTAAGCTGCGAGAGGTGCGGAAAAGAAGACTCCAACTAAAGTCATCACTGTCACATAAAGAGTATTACTAAAGTGTTTATAAAAATTTATCTTATTTAAAGCCTCTCTATAATTCGAAAATTTAACCGGGTTCGGATACCATGAGGGAGGAAAGACAAAAATCTGGTCACTAGTTTTCAGAGAGGTAGAAACCATCCACCAAAGAGGTAATAGGAAGAAGAAAGCAAGAATTGAAGCAATAGAATAAGCCAAGAAAAGAAGTAAATTCCTTTTAAACATCCCTTATCACCTTCTGCTAGAAGAGTTCATAATGTACCCACTTTTTACTAAAATAAAATTGCAGCATAGTAAGAGTAATTACTAATATAAATAACATCCAAGCCATAGCACAAGCCTCTCCCATCTTGAACCAACCAAATGCTTTATTATAAAGCAAATATACATAAGTCATCGTAGCATCAGCTGGACCCCCTTGAGTCATAACATATGGTTGTACAAACATTTGAAAGTGAGCTATTGTAGACGTAATTAATATAAAGAAGGTAGTAGGAGAAAGTAAAGGCCAGGTTATATATCTAAATCTTGCTATAATACCAGCCCCATCTACTTCTGCTGCCTCATAAAGTTCCAAAGGTATCCCTTGAAGTCCAGCTAGATAAATCACTATAGATTGACCTACTCCCCATATCCCCATTATGATAAGGGCTGGCTTAGCCCAGCGTGGATCAGCTAACCACGCTGGGCCATTTATACCGAACCAAGATAATACATAATTGATTAATCCATACTTGCCATTTAGAAATAATGTCCAAATTACTGCATTAGCTACCAGCGGAGTAATTGATGGCACAAAGAAGACTGTTCTATAAATACTTATTCCTCTCAATTTCTGGTTTAAAAGTAATGCTAAAGCTAATGAAGTAAATATTGTAGACAAAACTCCAAGACTAGTAAGATATATAGTATTATAAAAAGAAATCTTGAAAAGGTCCTCTGAGATTAGAGCTTTATAATTTTCAAATCCTATAAATTCTGGAGGTTCTATAACGGTATACCTAGTAAAACTAAAGTAAGCAGAAGCTACAGCAGGACCTAAAACGAAGATAAAGAAACCAAGAATAGAAGGCAGCGCACATATTATTCCTGCAGTAGTTTGGACTTTCTTAAAAGAACTCACCTTTATCTCTCCTTTTTATAAAATTCATCAAGATTCTTCTGAATTACAGATGCAGCTTGATCAAGCGCTTCTTTAGAAGACATCTTATGATAAGTAGCATTGTCTACTGCTCTTCTCAATTCAGTATAAATAAGGAAATTAAATGGTGTAGGAGTTCTGGGTGTTCCTATACGAATAAGGTTTAAAAAATCTTTCCATAAATGTGGGGCAAAAAAGTCTTGAGGTTTAGCTTGTAATTCTTTTTTAGTAAGATTTATAGCACTATGATAAGGAATTATCTTAGTAGAAGCTTTCTCATATTCTAGAATATTCTCTGGAGACATACAGAATTCTATAAATTTAAAAGCCTCCTTTGCTTTATCTAAAGGAGTCCCAGCAGGAATAACAAAACTAAAACCTCCCATAAAAGCCTTAGGCTTACCTCCCGGCATAGGAGGACTAGGGAATACCTTTACATCTTTCGCTAGTTCAGGTTTAGCTCTTTGCATCTGAGCCAAAAGCCATAAGCCCCCTCTATAATATTGAGAGGTAAGTCCTGTAGCAAAATAAGATATTCCAGCCATAACCTCTTGCGCACTTATAAAATCTTGTAATTTTTGTCTACCTCCTAAGGCATCACACAATCTCACAATAGCATCAAGAGCTACTACTATTTTGGGATCATTCACTGTGCATCTTTTACCATCTGGAGAAACCCAGTCTGCCCCAACACTCTTCATTAGAACAACTAATGGGGTAGGGTCATTAAAATATTCACTAGCTTCTATACCACACCTAATTATATTCCCTTTATCGTCATATTTAGTAAGCTTCTTAGCATAAACAATAAACTCTTCGAAATCTTTAGGTGGTTTTGATGGGTCTAATCCAACTTCTTTGTAATGGGTTATATTTATTGCTAATCCATGAGTAGCAGCATCATGAGGAACAGCATAAATATGTCCTTTAAAGCTAGCTTCCTTTAATGCATAAGCATACATATCTTTAGTCTTTATAACTTTAGAGGAAGCAATTAGTTCATCAAGAGGCATAAAAGCACCACGAGCAGCAAACTCGGCAACCGTAAATCTATCCCAATAAATAAGTTCAGGAGTTTGTCTAGCGGAAATAGCAGCTAAAAATGCCGCCACATCAGTAAGTCCTAAAGCTCCTTCTCTCATCTCTATAGTAACTTCTGGGTTTAGCTTCATATACTTATTAGCCATAGATTTTAAAGCTTCTCCTTGAGGCCCACCTACTATTCCCCACCAACGAATTGTAACTTTACCATAGGAATAGCTAACTAAAGAGAGTACAAAAACCACACTTAAAAGTAAAGTTAAAACTTTCTTGACCATCTTTATACACCTCCTCGTTCTAGCTGTAAATTTAGAAATATCATCTCTTTACACTAACCTCACCTCACATCTACCCAAAAACTCTTATAAAATCACATCCACTCTACTTCTCTTACATTGCTATCACGCCCCTTATCTATACAACTCAGTGGTAAATTTAAATCTATCCCCTCTTACTATGCTCTTCCTTACCTCTATTGGACTTTCATCTACTAAGTATGTTATCCTCTCTACTAGAAATGCAGGAAGTCCTATCTTACTTTCTAACATCTCCGCCTCTTCTTTCCTAAGAACTACTGGCTCTAATGTCTCACTAACCTTTAAAATCTTTAATTTATATTTGTCTTCTAAGATATCGTATAGTGGCGTACCTTCTAAGTCTTCTTTTAACAAGTTGGGACATACTTTTATAGGAATAAAAATATTCTCTATTATCACCGGCTCATTATCTAAATATCTTACCCTTACTATCTTATTTAACTCTTCATCCTCTGAAAGATTTAAAGCTTCTTGTATCCCCTTTGTAGGCTTAGTTATCTCCTTAATTATCACTTTTGTATGGAA